>ATLU01000034.1_pt1 | contig 70724 bp, 61 predicted proteins | sample 178751 | NCBI WGS metagenome assembly ATLU01 (sample SAMN02211837, study PRJNA209200) | bioreactor metagenome | isolation source: day 23 sample from continuous culture bioreactor inoculated with sediment... | place: Germany: Wadden Sea | collected 2011
TAGCCCTCCATCTCATATTCCAGCGGTTCACCCCAGGGATCCTGAGCGCGGATCTTTATCTTGGTAGCCCGGATCACGTTACCGGTATAGTCCGGCACCGAAAGACACCCTTCACGCCCCATCTCAAAACCATCCCAATGGGTAATCTCCGGATTCACCAGAATCATGTGGCCATGATTGGGCACAGGCTTGCGGGTATTGGATACATCCACAATCACAATACGTTGAAAATGACCCACTTGGGGTGCAGCAATACCCACGGCCGCCGGGCCATCTCTCCGAGTCTCTTCCAGATCATCGATAAAGGCACGCAAGGTATCATCAAACAGCTCAACCGGTTCTGAGGCCCGCTTCAGCCGTTCGTCAGGGATTTTTAAAATTTCCAGTACAGCCATTGTTATCCAATCAGTGTCTCTATGGACGATACGGTCACATCAATATCACCCAGGTTGTCCAGTGCATCTTCAAGCGTCTCCAGGGGAAGATCTGAGTAGCCCTGGATATGCATAATATAAACAGGTCGTTCACTGGAACCGGCCACATCAGATTCCAACTCCAGAATATTGCAACCTTTCTCTGCCAGCACCCCAGTCACCTGGGCCACAATACCGGCCCGATCAGCCCCGGTCACCCGCACCTGGATATTGGGCACCAGATGTTGATGCAACGAACCGGCAATGTCATCCACATGCAGATGCAGCCCAAGTTCTGAAGCCACCGACGCTAATACCGGCTCAACTTCTCCTTGGCCTGTCACCATCATCATAATGGTAAAGTTCCCGCCCAGACGAATCATGGAGGCCTCTCCAAGATTCCATCCACCCTGAAAGAGAGCATTGGTCACCTGCCCGACAATACCGGGCTTATCCTCACCCACCAGGGTCAACATTTTCCATTCGCTCATGTATTCATTCCCCCGCTATGAAACGGATCTGACATAAAAACAGCAGTCACGCGACCGCCATTGGGTTCAATTATTTGTGCTTTACTTACTACTCCATCCAGATCAGCGAGGCCATGCGTCCGGTCACGCCGTCTCTGCGATAGGAAAAAAAGCGTTCTTGATCGGTAACTGTACAGTAATCACCGCCCCCAATAAAACCGACACCGAGCCGCTCCAGCCGAATACGGGCAAGCTGATAGATATCGGCCAACCAGTGTCCCGGCCGACCGTCTAGAAATGCACACTGCGTCAGAGGGTCTTCCTGGATAAATCGCGCTCTTACTTCAGGTCCTACCTCAAAGGCAGCCGGACCAATCGCAGGTCCAAGCCATGCCAGGATATCGCTCGCGGGTGTGTTAAAACGCGCCACGGTCGCCTCGATAACGCCATCAGCCAGCCCACGCCAGCCAGCATGGGCGGCAGCCACCTGAGTACCAGCCCTGTTGCAGAGCAGTACCGGCAGACAGTCAGCTGTCATCACCACGCACACCCGCCCCGGCTGTTCAGCGGTAACTGCATCAGCGTTTCTATCTAAATTCGAATCGGAGCAATCCAATACCCGGGTACCATGCACCTGATTTAGCCAGAGCAGGTTGCCAGGTAGGTCCGCAGTCTCTATCAGACGCTGTCTGTTTTTCTCTACGGCACAGGGATCATCACCCACATGTTCACCCAAATTCAGGCAGTCATAAGGCGGCTTACTGACACCTCCCCGGCGCGTCGTAATAACCGCCCGAACCCTGGAAGGCACAGGCCAATCCGGTGTGAGCAGTTGCTGTCCGCTAGCCCACATGAGTAGCGTCTTCGCGCAAGATATCCAGCAGGTGTTGCATGTCATCCGGTAGCGGCGACTCCCACTCTATCCATTCTCCACTCTCTGGATGGGTCAACCCAAGTCGCTTGGCATGCAGTGCCTGGCGATGGAAGTGACGTAACTGCTCACGCAGCACTTCGGTCGCCCCGGCCGGTTGTCGTAAACGCCCGGCATAGACAGGATCACCCACCAGCGGGTAGCGGATATGGGCCATGTGAACACGAATCTGATGGGTTCTGCCGGTCTCCAGCTTCACTTTCAGATAGGTATGAGCACGAAAACGTTCCAGCACCCGGTAGTGGGTCACCGCCTCTTTTCCAGAATAATTAACCGCCATCTTGGTACGCTGGGTTGGGTGACGACCGATAGGTTCATCCACCGAACCGCCGGCTGTCATTACACCCATGGCAATGGCCCTGTATTCACGATCAAACGCACGCTCCTGCAACTGCTCGACCAGCGCCCGGTGGGCACCCGGTGTTTTCGCAATCACCAAAAGCCCGGTGGTCTCCTTGTCGAGACGGTGAATAATTCCCGCCCGTGGAAGCTGGATCAGTTCAGGGTCATGATGTAACAGGGCATTCTGCAGGGTGCCATCTGGATTTCCCGCCGCCGGATGTACCACCAGTCCGGCGGGCTTATTGATCACCAGAATTGCCTCATCCTCGTAGACAATAGTCAAATCAATGGGCTCTGGCCTACACTCGACCTGCTCTTCCAGCCGAGCCTCCAGAACGACCCATTCGCCCCCCATAACCTTATCTCTCGGCCTGCAGGAAGCCCCATCCAGGGTCACCAACCCCTCTTTAACCCAGTGCTGGAGCCGGCTTCTTGAATAATCCGGGAATAGCTGGGCAAGCGCCTGATCCAACCGCTTACCGGCCAGGTCCACACCAATACGGGCACTGTGATGTTCAACTCTTTCAGACAAAGGGAGAGCCTCTATAAATTGCTGAGTGAAAATTTCGGTTAGTCTAACCTATTCGATACCACCTTCGCTCCCTTGTAGCGTGCCTGTCTTAAAACTGTCGCGACTCAAGATCGCCCAACAGAAACCTTTCGGGTATACTTTTTCGTTTGAACAGTCACCCAGTCCTATAACTAATGGCAAAAACACGCATATTAATTCTTTTTATCGCCCTGGCACTTCTCTCTGGCTGCTCTCTACTACCCAAAGAGAAGGATGAAACATTGGGCTGGAGTGCTCAGAAATTCTACTCTGAGGCCAGCTTCGCCATGTCAGACAATGATTACGAGACGGCCATCAAGTACTTTGAGGGGCTGGAAGCGCGCTATCCGTTTGGTCGCTACGCCATGCAGGCGCAACTGGACGTGGCCTACGCCTACTATAAAGACAGTAATCATGAAGCCGCCTTGGCGGCAGCTGATCGCTTTATTCGGCTGCACCCACGCAACCCGCATGTGGACTACGCCTACTACCTGAAAGGCATTGTCAACTTCAACCGTAATCTGAGCTTTATCACTCGATTCATTCCAACTGACACCTCGCAGCGTGATCCAGGTTCGACGATTGATTCTTTCAACGATTTTGCCGAACTGGTACGTCGCTTCCCTGAAAGCCAGTATGCAGAAGACGCACGCAAGCGGATGTTCTACCTGCGTAATAATCTGGCCAGCCATGAAGTTCATGTCGCTCGATATTATATGAAACGAGGCGCCTATCTTGCTGCCGCCAACCGCTGCGTCACCGTTGTAGAGAAGTACCAGAGAACACCTGCGGTCAAAGACGCACTGGAGATTATGATTTCGGCCTACGACAATCTGGGGTTGGTCGAGTTATCCAATGATGCAAAACGTGTACTGGCAATGAACATCCAGAGTGGCGCACTGAATGTAGCCGAAAGCGAATACCAGGAAGAGAAGACACTTGGACAGGCCGTTTGGGATTACTTTGAACTTGACGAAAACTGATCTTTTTCAATACACATAAAAAAGGGCGCCTGAATTCGGCGCCCTTTTTTATGCGTGTTCACAACTACCCATCAAATGGCAGTTTCATCTTCCTCACCAGTACGAATACGTACAACTTTTTCAATCGTTGTCACAAAAATCTTGCCATCACCAATTTTACCTGTACGAGCCGCATTGGTAATCGCTTCGATACACTCGTCAAGCTGGCCTTCATTGATGACCACTTCAATCTTGACTTTGGGAAGGAAATCGACCACATACTCCGCACCGCGATAGAGTTCAGTATGGCCTTTTTGCCGACCGAACCCTTTCACTTCACTGGCGGTCATACCGGTAATACCGACAGCTGAGAGTGCCTCTCGCACATCGTCCAGTTTAAAAGGTTTTATAATCGCGTCGACTTTTTTCATTTTTACTTGGCTCCTATTGTCACCTGGCCGCATCAATAACGGCTATCTAATAAGATAATCCCACATATTACCGGAAATTAGCTCCCCAGCAAAAGATAGCATCTCTCTCTTAAGCTTTATCTGAAATCAGAACCCATTGGTCAATGGATAGCGTCTGTCCCGGCCAAACGCTCGCTGGGTTATCTTCACCCCAGGTGGCGCCTGCCTGCGTTTATATTCATTGCGATCAACCAACCTGACCACTTGCCTTACCGCTTCTTCGCTGAAACCGGCGGCCACTATCTCGTCAACACCCTGATCCTGCTCAATATAGCGCGCCAGAATTGAATCAAGAATGTCATAAGGGGGGAGGCTATCAGAATCCTTCTGATCGGGGGCCAACTCCGCAGATGGGGGACGCTCTATCACACGCCGAGGAATCACCTCACTGGTTAAATTTCTATACTCTGCCAAACGATAAACCAGCAGTTTCGGTACATCCTTGATGGGGGCGAAACCTCCAGCCATATCACCATACAAGGTGGCATAGCCTACAGACATTTCACTCTTGTTTCCGGTGGTCAGTAAGATTTTTCCGGTTTTATTACTAATCGCCATCAATAGCACACCTCGGCAGCGCGCCTGGATGTTCTCTTCCGTAGTATCGCGTTGAGTACCGGCAAAAGTTTCCGCCAACATCTCAATAAAAGCATTAAATGCCGGTTCGATCGGGATCGTCTGATGTTTTACACCCAGGATCTCCGCCTCAAGAATCGCATCCTCATTACTCATATCGGCGGTATAGCGGGAGGGCATCATGACCACTTCGACTTGATCAGCGCCGAGTGCATCGACCGCAATAGCCAATGTTAAGGCCGAGTCAATGCCACCCGAGAGTCCCAGCACAGCCCCTTTGAAGCCATTTTTCAGTACATAATCCCTAACACCTATCACTAGGGCGCTATAGACGGCTTCCTCTTCGGACAGAACCGGACTGATATCCGCAGGCACTGGTGATACGACCCCATCTCGTTCTTCAAACGCTACCACCGACTGGACTTCAGTGAAGAATTCGGCACGCTGCACCAACTCCCCCATAGACGAGACGACAAATGAACCACCATCAAATACCAGCTCATCCTGTCCCCCCACCAGATTAAGGTAAATGATCGACAGACCGGATTCCTGTGCACGTTTTTGTAGCAGTATTTCCCGTTCGGGTGCTTTACCTATGTGAAATGGCGAGGCATTCAGATTCAGAAGAATCTTAGCGCCCGCTTCTGCCGCTTCGACAGCCGGCGTTTTGTACCAGATATCCTCGCAGATGGTGATGCCTACCGAAACACCCTGCAAATCGAAGACACAGGGTTTGTCACCTGTTTCAAAATAACGTTTCTCATCAAAAACACTGTAGTTAGGTAACAACGATTTAAAATATTCGGCAATGATCTCGCCTTCACGAATGACACCGGCGGCATTGTACAGTTTGCCATCTTGACAACGGGGATAACCAATAATCAGATCAATCCCGCTACAGGCCCTACAGAGCCGATCCAACTCACTCTCTACCCGAGCAATCAGCTCCGGCCTTAGCAGCAGATCCTCCGGCGGATAACCGGTCAGAGTCAGTTCTGGAAATACTACTGCGTGGGCCTGCTGCTCATCGCGAGCAATACGCATCGCCTCAAGAACACGATCACCATTGCCCATAATATCGCCGACTTTCAGATTGATTTGTGCTAGTGATATTTTAAGACTCAAGGTTTCATCCACCAATGGTACGATTGCCTACCGCAACTTAAATCCGGAAAAGGGCATGCATCCACTCACTGCCCGCAAAAAAATAAGCCGCCTCCGGCCAGTTGGCCGGGGCGGCTTATGATACCCAATTTCAGGGGTCTTGGCTTTATCAGCCCATCAGTTCGAGCATTTTAGCGCCGATTTCTGATGGTGAGCGTACGGTAGCCACGCCGGCCGCCTCAAGTGCCGCAAACTTACTGTCTGCCGTCCCTTTACCGCCACTGACGATAGCGCCCGCATGCCCCATACGCTTACCTGGAGGTGCGGTAACACCCGCAATATAACCTACAACAGGTTTGGTTACATTGGCCTTAATGAAGGCTGCCGCATCTTCCTCGGCTGAACCACCAATCTCACCGACCATAACGATACCCTCGGTCTGAGGATCGGCCTGGAAAAGTTCCAGACAGTCGATGAAGTTCATGCCATGAATAGGATCACCACCTATGCCGACACAGGTACTCTGCCCAAGACCCACCGATGTGGTCTGGAAGACCGCCTCATAGGTCAGGGTTCCTGACCGGGAAACGATACCGATCTTGCCAGGCTGGTGAATCATACCCGGCATAATGCCGATTTTGCAGGCTCCCGGGGTAATAATGCCAGGACAGTTAGGACCAATCAGACGACTCTCTGAATTAGCCAAAGCAGCCTTGACCTTTAGCATATCCATAACGGGGATGCCTTCAGTAATACAGGCGATCACTTTGATCCCTGCATCAGCCGCTTCCAGAATCGCATCGGCAGCAAACGCAGCGGGTACGTAAATCATGGTGGCATCAGCACCGGTCGCCGCAACCGCATCATGCACGGTATCAAAAACGGGCAGATCCAGATGCTTCTGTCCGCCTTTTCCAGGGGTCACACCACCCACCATATTGGTACCGTAGGCAATCGCCTGCTCGGTGTGGAAGGTGCCCTGTTTGCCAGTGAAACCCTGGCAGATCACTCGGGTGTTTTTATCTATGAGGATACTCACAATTCTTTTCCTGTATCTGGTGATTCTGAGTTAGCGCAATCTCTTCTACACCAACTCCGACTCAAACAATCAGCCTTTAGCGGCAGCGACAACTTTCTCAGCGCCTTCAGAGAGGTCAGCAGCGGTGGTGATAGCCAGCCCACTGTTGGCCAGTAATTCCAGGCCTTCAGCGGCCTTGGTTCCTTCAAGACGAACCACTACGGGAACCTGGATATCAACCTCTTTGACCGCTTCAATAATGCCCTCGGCAATCAGGTCGCAGCGCACGATACCACCAAAGATATTGACCAGAACGGCCTCTACTTTCTCATCGGATAGAATCAGCTTAAACGCTTCGGCTACACGTTCAGCCGTAGTGCCACCACCCACATCCAGGAAGTTGGCAGGTGAACCACCTTTTAGCTGCACCAGATCCATGGTTGCCATGGCCAGACCTGCACCATTGACCATACAGCCAATATTGCCATCCAGTGTAATGTAGTTGAGATCGTGCTCAGCCGCTTTGGCTTCACGTTCATCTTCCTGGCTGATGTCACGCATGGCCAACAAGTTGGGCTGACGATACAGCGCGTTGCTGTCCAAGTTGATCTTGGCATCCAGCGCAATCAGATTACCGGCCTTGGTCACAACCAAAGGATTGATCTCAACCAGACTGGCATCACTTTCGATAAACAGGTTATAGAGCGCAAACATGAATTTCTGGAATTCACGAATCTGGGTACCTTCCAGCGCCAGCGCAAAAGCCAGCTTGCGACACTGATAACCCTGCAGGCCTGCAGCAGGATCAATACGGATGATATGAAGCTGTTCAGGCGTCTCTTCCGCAACTTCCTCGATGTTCATACCACCGGCCTGAGAAGCCATGAACAATACCTTTTTGGATTCACGATCAACCAGTACGCTCAGATAGAGTTCACGATCGATATCAGTGATAGCCTCGATAAGTAACGTATTGATAGGCAGACCAGGCTCACCCGTCTGCTTGGTCACCAACATGCTCCCCAGCATGCGTTCCGCTTCGGCCTCAACTTTGTCCAGACTGTCAACCAGCACTACACCACCGACCTTGCCACGGCCGCCGGCATGCACCTGCGCCTTGACTACCCAGCGATCACCACCCATGTTCTGTGCAGCTTGGCGTGCTTCTTTGACAGAGGATACTGGACTACCCTCCGGGACAGGAATACCCTGTTTCGCAAATAACTGTTTTGATTGATACTCGTGTAGATTCATTCTCGCAACCGGTCAGCAATATAAAAAAGAGTGTTATTCTGGTCGATATCGACAAAATAAGCAAAACTAGGAAATACCCTAATAAACTAAGATTATGGGCATAAGACTACTGTTAATTATTCTCGCCCTTTGGGCGCTTTATATTATAGTACGCAGATACTTATCGCGCGCAAAAGAATCTGACAGGCGCCGTGAGAATAAAGCCGCAGATAATATGGTGCAGTGTAAAGTATGTAACACTTACCTCCCTGAGTCAGAAGCGCTTACTAAGGATGGTGTTTTTTTCTGTTCCGAGGCGCACCGGATTGCCGGTAATGATGAAAGCTAAACTCTGTAACTTCCAAACCCAAAAGCCTTTATGAGCTTCAATGATCCCAGACAGCAAAGCCTGGATCTGGAGAGCACCCAGATACGGCTTCTGGATACAGCACCCGAAAGATCCATACAGATTTTTTTCTACTACCGTCTGGTAGTCGCCTCGCTTCTAGGCGTGCTGTTTTTCAGTAAATTTGGACCCTCTCTCCTGGGTCAGACAGACCCCGGGCTCTATACACTCACAGTCATCATCTATATTGGACTGGTCATAGCCAGTGGTGTGATGCTCTATGCATCACCCACTTTCTCACTTAACCAGCAAGCCTTTATGATGGTGTTTGTCGACATCTGCGCCATCACGTTGATCATGCATACCAGCGGGGGCATCAGTACCGGACTGGGAATGCTGCTGGCGGTATCTATCGCCTCCAGCAGTTTGATCACCAGAGGCGCCTATTCTGGGCTAGAAGCGGCACTGGCAAGTTTGTCTATACTTTCAGAGCAGGTCTATGCCCATCTGACCCAGGCCTTCGAAACCACAGCCTATACCCAGGCAGGACTGCTCGGCACCTTGTTTTTTGCCATTGCAATCCTGGCCCACGCCCTATCTCGCCAGCTCAAAACCAGTGAGGCACTCTCCAGCCAGCGAAAACTGGATCTGGCCAATATGGAACAGCTGAATGAGTATGTTATTCAGCATATGCTCACAGGCATCATTGTTGTTGACACCAAATGCACCATCCGCCTGATGAACGAATCGGCCTGGTATCTTCTGGGTATGCCTGAGTGCGGCAATGGCAGTCCCCTGGAGCAGGCCTGTCACAAACTGGCGATACAACTCCACGAGTGGGATCCCGACCAACACAAATCAGCAGCCCCGTTCAAACCCACTTCGGGAGCAAGGGAACTCACCGCCGGCTTCTCCATGCTTGGAGCGAACAATAAAGGGGGGGCCGTCATTTTTCTTGAAGATACCGCCACCGTTACCCAGCAGGCACAACAGATGAAGCTCGCCTCGCTGGGACGCCTGACCGCCAGCATTGCCCATGAGATACGAAATCCACTCGGCGCAATCAGTCATGCCGAACAGCTTCTAAAAGAGTCTCCGGATATACCCGCAGCAGACCACCGACTAATCGACATCATCAGCACCAACACCAAACGGGTCAATGAGATCATCGAGAATATTCTTCAGCTCTCACGCCGAGGACGCTCATTACCAAAAGAGTTCTTGCTTAAACCTTGGCTCCAACAATTTACTGGTGAATTGGCACGCACACTGAATCTGTCTGAAGGGGCTATTCAGCTGCAAATTGAACCCGAAAGCACACTTATTCGCACAGACCCAAGCCAATTCCGCCAGGTTTTTGTTATTCTGTGTGAAAATTCCATTAAGCACTTTGATAAAGAAGCTGACTCACTGAGTATACAGATCAGTGGGGGTATTACGCGGGAATCGGGAGGGCCCTTTGTTGATATTATCGATAACGGTCCAGGAATCGAGCCAGGCAATGTGAGACAGATGTTCGAACCCTTTTTCACCACCAAGAATGCCGGCACAGGCCTGGGGCTCTATATAGCCAAAGAACTATGCGAGGCTAATCGGCTTGGATTAGATTACATCCCAACCCCCAGAGGCGGAAGCTGTTTCAGAATCACCTTTCCCGGCAGAGGTAACCAACCGGTCCGATAATGAGCAATCCACTGGCACTAATAGTAGACGACGAGCCCGATATCCGGGAGCTTCTTGAGATCACTCTGGGAAGAATGCAGATCGATACCCGCGCGGCGGAGGATCTTCGCGCGGCGGAAGAGTGGCTGCAAAAAGAGCAGTTTGACCTCTGTCTGACTGATATGCGCTTACCCGATGGCAACGGTATAGAACTCGTTGAAAAAATCAGTCAGGACTATCCAGCGCTTCCAGTTGCTGTGATCACGGCCCATGGCAACATGGATTCAGCTGTTCTGGCGCTAAAAGCCGGTGCTTTTGATTTCGTCTCCAAACCGGTTGACCTGACCATACTGCGTAAACTGGTCGGTACGGCACTGAAATTGGAACAGCCCAAGACACCAAAAGAAACAACCACAGCGGGGGCAGAAAAAAGCAGTGAACTGCTCGGAAAGTCAGCCGCAGCGGAACAGATTCGCACCATGATCCGTAAACTGGCCAGAAGTCAGGCCCCGGTTTTTATCAGTGGCGAATCGGGCACGGGAAAAGAGCTTGCCGCCCGCTTAATCCACCAGCAAGGCCCCCGAGCTGATCACAATTTTATCGCCGTCAACTGCGGGGCCATTCCCCAGGAACTGATGGAGAGTGAGTTCTTTGGTCACCTGAAGGGAAGCTTTACTGGCGCAAGCACTGATAAAGAGGGCCTGTTTCAAGCAGCCGATGGTGGCACACTGTTTTTAGATGAAGTAGCTGACCTGCCACTCAACATGCAAGTGAAGCTATTGCGTGCCATTCAGGAAAAATCCATACGCCCCGTTGGCGCCCAGAAAGAGCTAGCGGTGGATGTCCGCATTGCCAGTGCCACTCACAAGGATCTGAGCAACCTGGTTGAACAGGGTGAATTCAGACAGGATCTGTTCTATCGAATCAATGTTATCGAGCTTACCATTCCGCCCCTGCGTGAACGAAAAGATGACATTGCCCTGCTTGCAGATAAGATGCTCAACAGAATAGCAGAACAGTCCAACACAGCAAAACCCCGCATAGACCGGGATGCACTGAAAGCACTCTTCAACTACAACTTTCCTGGCAATATACGGGAACTGGAAAATATGCTAGAACGGGCCGTCGCCCTCTGCGAAGGAAGTACTATTTGCCTGGATGACCTCCTGATCCCACAATCAGCACCGAACATTAACAACCATAACACTCCGAATGAGCTGCAAGTCGGCACATCATTGGATACACATATGGAAAAAGTAGAGCGAGAACTGATCACCCAAGCACTTGAAGATACGCATTGGAACAAAACAGCCGCTGCGAAAAAGCTTGGAATCTCATTTCGGGCACTGCGCTACAAACTCGATAAACTCGGAATTGACTGAAACCACCGACATCAATGTGACAATTTACGTCACTTTTTGACAAACAGTGATCTCTGTCAACAAAGTGTGAGCGCTCACACCAGAACACAACAGCTCAAACGAAAAATATTTCATCCTTTATAGTTCAATAGCTTACCTTGATTTTCACAATACTTAAGCCTACTTGGCACGCTACCTGCTGTATTACATTTCAAGTAATCTGGGGCCAGTCAAATGCTGAGCCGTAAGATGAAAGTGATGAAGGATTACACTCAGGCATTTGCCACAGAATACAGATATTAAATTTTCAGGAGATTACCATGAAAAAAGTACAAGCGGGTTTTACATTGATCGAACTGATGATCGTTGTGGCGATCATTGGTATTTTGGCGGCTATTGCGATTCCCTCCTATCAGGATTACACGGTTAAGGCCAAGGTGTCAGAAGCGGCGTCATTGACACAAGCTGCTCGTGCGGCGGCTGCGGTAATGTTTAATGAAGGGACACTCAGCGCGAGTGCCACCAATATTGACTTTGGCCTGAACGCTACTGCTACTAATATAACGGGCAAGTATGTCACCTCCGTCACCGCAGTCGGTACTAGCGCGTCAGCAGCAACAATAACGGTCGTGATTCAAAATACAGGTAATGCTACGGTTGATGGTAACAATGTTGTCTACACGATCACCTGTGCCGCAGATACGCAATGCTCTACGGCAGTCACAGGATCAGTTCCCGCGAAATACCGGCCTAAGACCTAAGTATAGTTGACAGGGTCTTAGTAATAAAATGTCGCCGATCGATTCGATCGGCGGCATTTTTATTTTGCCTATATAGACGATTGCTATGATTATTGCAATTTTACAATTCTTTAAGAGTACCGCTCCGATTTGGGCCGTATTCAGTGCATTGCTGATCGCTATCGGTTGGTTATTGCCAAACCATACTTTACCTTGGACATCATTCCACCAAGAGGCATGGATAAGCCTTGCCTTCCTCCCTCTGTTTTTAATCGGGATCACAAAAGCACCGGCAAAAATCCATTTGGATTGGTTTGGCTGTGTACTGATAACTATCTGCACAATCCCACTGATTCAGTTTGCTTTTGGAGAAATAGCCTTTTTCGGAAGCGCGTGGCTTAGCAGCCTGTATCTACTGGGCTTTTTCTCGGCATTCTTTGTCGGGAGATTTTGGAATCTCGATCATCAGTGGCAAATCGTTGATTTGTTGTGTCTGGCGATAGCTATCGCTTCTGTACTTTCTGTTTTTCTTCAGCTCTATCAATTCTTCCAATTGGATGGGCTTCGAATATGGGTCATCGACACACCAGACCGATATCCCGCTGCAAATGTCGCACAACAAAATCAACTGGCTACCTTGTTGCTCTTGGGCGTGTTGTCTGTCTTTTGGGCGCGCATCAGAGAAAAAATAAGCTGGTTCCTCGCGATACCGTTGCTATTGTTGCTTGGCATGGGCTTGTCGCTCACCGGCTCAAGGACTGCAGGATTAGGTTTTGCGGCAATCATCGCCGTGCTTTGGTATTGGAGACAGTTGTGGGGCGATAAGAAAATACCATGGGCGACGGTACTGCTTGCTATTTACACGCTTTTTTGTGCCTTCGTGTTCAACGGACTTTACGATATTTTGCAGGGGGAGGGGGAGGGGGAGCAGGTTCAATCCCAGATATCCAAGGCTTTATCCGATCCACGTCTTGCAATATGGAAGCTCCTGACCAGCGCACTTATGGAACGGCCGCTCTGGGGTTATGGATGGGGAAATGTCGCTGAAGCACACATTCTGGAGGCATTAAATTACCCGCCGCTCCATGTAGTTTTTTCATCTTCGCATAATCTATTTCTCGATATTTTACTGTGGTGTGGGATTCCTATTGGTACTTTTATAATTTTAACTTTACTTTATTGGTTATATCGACAGTTTAAACAAGTGAACACGGCTGAGAGAGCCATTTCACTTTGCTTTTTATTGGTTGTCGGCAATCATTCGATGCTTGAATACCCTTTGCAGTACGCGTACTTTTTGCTTCCTGTGGGCATGATTGCCGGTGCATTGAGTACGAGTGGTGGCAGTGGTGCTCCAATAATATGGTTGCGCAAGCGTCATGCCATATTGATGCTGTTGTCAATAACAATGGCGCTTGCTATTACAATCGTAGACTATTTCAAGGTTGAGCATAGTTATGGTCTTCTCCGTATGGAGTGGATGGGCTTGACCCTTGATCTGGATGCGAAACCTCCGAACGTTCTTGCCCTTACCCAGTGGAACCATGTGATCAAGAGTGCCAGGATGTCACCCCGGAAAGAGATGAGAGACGACGAGCTAGAGGAGTTAACAAATGTGGCGCTTCATGCGCATAAGCCCATAGATTTTCGGCATATTTCCTACGCACTGTTATTAAACGGCAGGAAATCAGAGGGGGAGGTATGGATCAATCGGCTGTGCAGTGTCGGCTCGGTGAAAAACTGCGAGTTGTCCCGGCAAGAATTCAAAGCCATAAGTGCAGACACTATCAAAAATTAATCTTTAGTCTGAGTTTGTGATAAAAACACTGGCTGCATACACTAGAGCCCCACTTTTTCAGGAAATACAGAGTAATAAAGTTGCCAGATTAATTTTATTACTTCTTATTCATTCGCGTACAGGCAACCATTGACAGGCACCGCCCTCAGAAAACACCAGGCAGGTACATAGCTAATAACTTGGTATACTGCCATCATTAAAAACAATAAGTTGCACTCCAAACTATACAAATAACTTGAAAATTATTCCATAATTGGCTATTAGACTTGAAAAGGGTATAGTTTTCCGCAGTCAAAGCTAAAATACGGGGAGAAGTAGCCGATATAATATTCGGCTCGAGTATCCAGACGCTATAATCCCTAAACTCAAAACATACCATAGTCCAGAAAATTTGATCGGAATGACGACAGCAACCCAGAAAACAGTATTAAGCGGTCTACCTCGACGTCTTGTCGAGGATAATCTTCTGTCAGAAGAAATTGCACAAAAATCAATTCTTGAATCCGCAAAGAAACGCCAGCCATTTGTCACCTATTTAGTTGACAGCAAACTACTTGACAGCATGAGCATCGCTCTATCAGCATCACAGGAATTTGGGGTACCTCTATTTGAGCTTGAAGCCCTCGATTTGACTACGGCTCCAACTGGACTAGTTGATGAGAAATTAATTCGCATCCATCATGCGCTACCCATTTTCCGCCGAGGCAATCGCCTGTTTTTGGCCGTTTCAGATCCAACAAACATTCAGGGCCTCGATGAGATAAAGTTCCACACCGGCCTTGCCATTGAAGCCATTGTTGTTGAAGAGGATAAACTGGTCCGCGCCATCGAGTCATCGCTCGATGCCAATGATACCAGCATGTCCGATCTGCTAGATGCAGATCTGGATAATCTGGATATATCTTCAGAAGACCCTGATGCGCATAAAAAAGAGGGCGACTTGGATGTTGACGATGCCCCAGTTGTTCGATTTGTAAATAAAATGCTATTGGATGCAATCAATAGTGGTGCATCCGACATACACTTTGAACCCTACGAAAAAACCTTTCGCGTTAGATTAAGGCAAGACGGCATGCTTCATGAGGTTGCATCACCGCCGGTAAATATTGCCTCACGCCTTACTGCCCGCATTAAGGTTATGTCGAGAATGAATATCGCTGAGCGTCGTGTTCCTCAGGATGGGCGAATTAAAATGAAGTTATCACGGAACAGATCCATCGATTTCCGTGTAAATACTTGCCCGACACTCTATGGTGAAAAGGTTGTTCTACGAATCCTTGATCCTGCCAGCGCCCAACTGGGAATTGAGGCATTGGGTTTTGACCCCGTACAAAAAACAATGTTTGAAACTGCGCTGAAGAAACCGTATGGAATGATCTTGGTAACAGGGCCAACGGGTAGTGGTAAAACGGTATCACTCTATACCGGCCTGAATATGCTCAACAGTGAAGATGTCAACATCTCAACAGCAGAAGATCCTGTCGAAATTCAGGTCGCAGGTATCAATCAGGTCAATGTTAACGTAAAAACCGGCCTGACCTTTGCTTCAGCACTTCGCGCGTTTTTACGCCAGGATCCTGATATTGTGATGGTAGGTGAGATTCGAGATCTGGAGACAGCGGAGATTGCCGTCAAGGCAGCCCAGACGGGCCACCTGGTATTATCAACCCTGCACACCAATGACGCACCACAAACATTGACGCGTCTAGCCAATATGGGTATTCCCCCGTTCAATATCGCCTCTTCTGTCATACTCATCATGGCTCAGCGACTCGCTAGACGGCTCTGCGAACACTGTAAAGTAGAAGATGATCTTCCTAAAGAGGCCCTCATCGAAGAGGGCTTTAAAGCGGAAGAAATTAAAGAGTTAACGATATATAAAGCCGTAGGATGTGACCGGTGCACTAATGGTTACAAGGGACGAGTTGGTATATTTCAGATCATGCCTATCTCTTCCGAGATGGAGAAATTGGTTATGGAAGGAGGCAACTCACTCCAACTTGAAGCACAATCAAAGCTGGAAGGCATACTCACACTCCGCGAAGCAGGATTAAACAAGGTAAGGTCAGGCGTCACCAGCCTGGAAGATATTAACAGGGTTACCAAGGATTAACGGATATGGCCACTGCAACTGCCACAAAAAAAGCCCCTAAGCCCGAGAAAGCCCATGTGTTCACTTGGGAGGGGGCCGATAAACATGGAAAACGCATTAAGGGTGAAACGCGGGCCACATCTCTTGCATTAGTCAGAGCCGATCTCAGGCGACAGGGTATTAACCCTTTAAAAGTAAAAAAGAAGGCCACTGCTCTTTTTTCCACTAAACAAAAGATTACCGCAGGTGATATCGCGATATTCGCAAGACAACTCTCCACGATGATGGAAGCAGGCGTCCCTCTGGTTCAAGCATTTGATATTGTTGGTAGAGGCCACAATAACCCATCAATGCAAGACCTAATTCTCTCTATTAAAGCTGATGTTGAGGGCGGTACAGCGCTAGCCGAGGCTTTATCAAAGCATCCACTCCACTTTGATGACTTATTCTGTAATCTTGTCAGGGCAGGTGAGGCAGCGGGCGTTCTTGAATCATTACTCGATAAGATTGCATCCTATAAGGAAAAAACAGAATCCCTGAAGGGAAAAATAAAGAAAGCTCTTTTCTACCCTGCTGCAGTTATCATTGTTGCACTACTTGTTACCGCCTTAATTATGATTTTTGTAATACCACAGTTCGAGAGCCTATTCTCAAGTTTTGGTGGCGATCTACCAGCCTTTACGAAAATGGTTGTCTCAATGTCCGAGTGGATGACTAGCTATTGGTGGCTGTTACTAAGCGGAATCTTCCTTTCAATATATATTTTTGTTTATTTCTATAAACGATCAAGGAAAATGCGTCAAACGATCGATCGCACTTTACTAAAAACCCCTATCATTGGCGTAATCCTAAATAAAGCAGCAATTGCACGCTACGCAAGAACACTAGCAACTATGTTTGCCGCAGGTGTACCGCTTGTTGAGGCCCTAGAATCCGTGGCAGGTGCAACCGGCAGCGTTGTTTATAGTGATGCAGTTCTGCGCATGAGGGAGGATGTAGCAACCGGACAATCCCTTCAACTCACCATGAAACAGCAGCAACTATTTCCCCACATGGTAATTCAAATGGTGGCCATTGGTGAGGAATCAGGCTCTCTAGATCATATGTTGTCAAAAGTTGCTGATTTCTTTGAGGAAGAGGTCGACAACGCGGTGGATGCTCTCAGCAGTTTGCTAGAACCGTTCATCATGGTGATTATTGGAACACTGGTTGGCGGTCTTGTCGTTGCCATGTATCTTCCTATCTTTAAAATGGCCTCTGTTATCTAGCGATCTTCAGGGTCATTTATTGATATGCATCTAGTGTCTTTTTTTCATGAAAATATCATAGCCTTTGCTATTACTGCAGCCTTGCTTGGCTTATTTGTCGGCAGCTTCCTCAACGTAGTAGCCTACCGCCTACCTAAAATGATGGAGGCTGACTGGAAACAGCAGTGCAATGAACTGTTTGGAAACGATCAAACAGATGGGCAGGAAACTACCCCACTAACACTCAGCCGCCCAAGCTCCAGCTGCCCACACTGCGGACATAAAATACGACCCTGGGAGAATATTCCGATCGTCAGTTGGGTGTTGCTGAAGGGACGCTGTTCCGATTGCAAACAGCCCATCTCCATGCGATACCCCATCGTTGAACTGGCCACCGGCTTGTTATCGCTGGCGGTTGCTCTGCACTTTGGGTTTAGCTGGCAGGCAGGTGCTGCGCATTTGCTGACCTGGGCCTTAATTGCGCTAACCTTAATCGATTTTGATCACCAATTACTGCCTGACTCCATTGTCCTGCCTATGCTCTGGCTAGGACTCATTCTAAGCCTGTTTTCGATATTCACAGACAGCCACTCCGCTATTATTGGCGCAGCCGCTGGCTATCTTTCACTCTGGTGCGTGTTCCAGCTGTTTAGACTGATCACTGGTAAAGAAGGCATGGGATACGGTGACTTTAAACTACTGGCTCTGTTTGGGGCCTGGTTTGGTTGGCAGTCACTGATACAGATCATACTGCTCTCTTCAGTAGTCGGTGCTGTTGTAGGGATCACTCTGATTCTTGTTCGAGGACGTGATCGCAACATCCCGATTCCCTTTGGACCTTACCTTGCCGCGGCAGGTTGGATAAGCCTAATCTGGGGTGATCAGATCAATGCGGCCTATCTTCAATGGGCAGGACTGGCCTGAACGGTGTTCGTAATTGGCCTGACAGGTGGTATCGGTTGCGGAAAAACCGCTGTGACTGACTGTTTTTCAGCTCTTGGGGTGCCCATCATTGATGCCGATACCGTGGCCCGTGAAGTGGTACAACCGGATCAACCGGCTTTGCAGGAGATCACCACAGAATTTGGCAAAAACGCACTAGAGACGGATGGTTCTCTTAATCGTAGCTGGCTGCGGGAACATATTTTTTCCAATCCTTCGGCCAAGATCCGGTTGGAAGCAATACTACACCCCAGAATTCGTGCTGAGATGCGTAGACAGCTGGATATGATTGTAGCTCCCTATGCGATCTTTTCTATTCCACTACTGCTGGAAACAGGACAGGATAAAACCGTTGATAGGGTGTTAGTGGTCGACTGTGCACCTGAAGTACAGATCAGTCGCGTAACGCAACGGGATAAAGCCACAGAAGAGCAAACAAGAGCCATCATCGCTTCCCAGATTGACCGGTATAGTCGACTGGCAGCCGCAGATGATGTGATCGACAACAGCGGCCAACTGAGTGATCTACAACCACAAGTCATGGCACTCCATCAGAAATACCTTAAACTTGCCAACTGACAAGCTTATATTGATCAATATCGGTATAATGCGATTAACTTGCATTACACAGTCCTGAAAAGGACTGGAAACCGAACATTCACAGTAAATCAGAGACATGCAGCCAGCGGCATCAGACAAAATCATCTATGAGCATCCGCTCAATGAGAAGACACGGACTTTTTTACGTCTGGAGCATCTGTTTCGTCAGGTCGATTTCCATATCCCTCAGTCAAGTACCTGGGATAGCCGGGCGGCCATCAGCAGCCTGATGGATATGGTTGCAATTTTTTCACGTGCCGACATCAAGACTGATCTAATCAAAGAGCTGAAAAGACATCAGGATAAATTGGATGGTATACGCAAGAACCCTGAGGTAAATGAAGAACGCCTGGATCAAATCCTGCGTGAGCTAAAGGGAATCTCCTCGAAGCTTCAGCAACACAGTGGGCAGTTAGGACAGGAACTCAGAGGAAATGAATTCCTTAAAAATGTCACTCAACGAAGTAGCATTCCAGGTGGTAGCTGTGCATTCGACCTCCCAATGTTTCACTTTTGGTTGCAACAACCATTTGAGCTTCGACATGAACAGATTGTTGCTTGGCGTGAAACCCTGGATACTGTCCACACAGCCGTTATGCTACTGCTTTCACTCATTCGGGGAAGCACTACTCCAACACGGGAAATCGCCCCGGGCGGATTCTTCCAGCAGAGTCTTGACGCCCAGTCACCTGCCCAGCTTATTCGGGTTGGGCTACCCAGGGAAAGCAACCTTTATGCTGAAATAAGTGGCGGAAAACACCGCTTTACGATTCGATTTCTTGAGCCGTCACAGCTGGAACGAGCCAGCCAGACCAAACAAGATACGACATTTTTTTTAAACTGTTGCATACTCTAGCGATGACACACAGTTTGAAATCAGTTAAATGCCCTACCTGTCAAAAACCGTTCGATTGGGACTCAAAACCGGAGTCACGACCATTCTGCTGCGAACGCTGCAGGCTGATTGACTTGGGCGACTGGTTTGAAGAGAAACACCGCATCCCCGATAAATCTGGCACAAAAACCTATGTGCCACCGGATGATGATCTGCACTAATTTTCCTACCAAAGAGCACTAATCGCCGCTATTCCTTGCGCACCTGCATATTGAGCCTGCTTAATCATCGAGGCATCCATACCTCCAAGGGCATAAACGGGAAAGTTTACACACTCAACCATTGAATTAAACTGATCCCAACCAAGTGTATTTACACCAGGATGACTTGCTGTGACCAACACGGGCGAGAGCAGACAAAAATCCACACCGATCGCAGCCGCCTGCGCTAGTTCATTCTGATTATGGCAGGATGCCGACAACCATTTATCCTCAACCACTGGCCGCTTGGTCAGGCTGAGTAATTGGTTGCTAGTCAGGTGTAAACCATCGGCATCAACCGCTTCATACTGCTCGACCGGAATATTAACCAGCATCTTGGCCCCGTATCGTTGGCAGAGCGGATAAGCCATTCCAGCGAGTCGCTGATAGGCTTCAATTGTCAACTCAGGCGCCCTCAACTGCACGAGCCTAACACCCCGCCCCAGTGATGATTCAAGACGACTTAGAAAAGACGCAATATCCTGTGGGTCACTACCCGTGATCAAATAGGTGTCAGGGAGTTTCAGGGCATTACAGATTGGCTGATCAGCCGCTGGCATGGGGTAATTCACTATTTCATCCACCGATACCCACTCAACCGGCTGCCCCTCCAGACCAATGGGCCGGCCCGCAAACTTGAGTACGCGATGAACATCCAGTCTTACGCTTTTATCTGGATAGGCGTGGGTAATGCTAATGAGGGGTTGATGGGTCATCACTTCGATCCCCAACTCTTCACGGATTTCGCGCCTCAATGCTTGAGACACATCTTCACGGCGCTCCACTTTTCCACCAGGAAACTCCCACAAGCCACCTTGATGGACATGATCGTGGCGACGTGACAATAGAATCCTTCCATCACTATCCTGGATGACCCCTACAGCTACATGGATCGGCAACATAGTTTAGACTTATTTGGTTGAGGTAAAATTGACAGTATCAGGAACGATACTCAGCATTGATTTTGACATAATCATAGGAGAGATCACAGGTCAGTATTCGCGCCTCAGACATTCCCCGCCCCAGATCAACACGGATAGTCAAGGCATCCTGCGACATAACCCGCTGACCTGCCGCTTCAGTGTAATCATCAGCACGCCCACCCTCTCGAACTATGCAGACATCATCAAGCCAAATTTTTATTTGATCGATATCCAGGTTTTCCAGACCGGCACGACCAACTGCGGCAAGAATTCTTCCCCAGTTAGGATCAGAAGCAAATAAAGCGGTCTTAACCAGCGGAGAATGGGCAATCGTATACCCCACATCCCTGGCTTCAGATTCAGATTCGGCACCCTGCACCAACACTTCAACCAACTTGGTTGCACCTTCACCATCCAGCACGATAGCCCGGGCCAATTCCATACAGACACTCTCAACAGCGGCACAGAACGTTGCGAATGATTCCGAATGTGCATCAGTTACAGGTAAGGACTCACTTACACCTGACGCCATTAGAACACAGGCATCATTGGTTGAGGTGTCACCATCAACAGTAATAGAGTTAAAGGAAGGCTGAACAGCTCGCTCCAGACACAGCTGAAGCAGATGCTTATCGACAAGTGCGTCCGTTGCAATATAGGCAAGCATGGTCGCCATGTCAGGCCGGATCATTCCAGACCCTTTGGCCATACCCGTAATGGTTACTGTTTTTCCTGACAACTCAATTTGACGGGAAGTAATTTTAGGGACCGTATCCGTCGTCATTATGGCACGGGCAGCAGTCGCCCATCCTTGCTCAGTAAGCGCAGTCAATGCATCGGGTACAGCAACCGCGACCTTCTCCACAGGAAGAAGCTCACCAATAACACCCGTTGAAAATGGCAATACTTGATTGATGGTGCAGCCACGGGTTGCCGCCAAGGCTTTGCATGATTCTAGCGCTGCCCGAAGACCAGGCTCGCCTGTTCCTGCGTTGGCATTCCCGGAATTAATCAAAAGATAGCGCGGCATTGCAGTTGAAAGGTGTTCTCGCGCAACTGTCACAGGTGCAGCGCAAAATGCATTTTGAGTAAAAACAGCGGCGCAACTCCCACCCTCTGCCAGCTCAATAATGACGAGATCATTCCGATTGCTATATCTAATACCCGCTGAGGTTGCGCCGAGACGAACACCCGGCACGGGCTTAAACGCGAGTACTTCGCTTGTTGATCCTGTTTCAACCATTTCTGATAGGCACTCTAAAAACAGATGGACTATTATTCAATTCGACCGTGGCATTGCTTGTATTTTTTACCCGATCCGCAAGGACAAGGTTCATTCCGACCCACCTTTCTATCTGAACGCACAAAGGGTTGATGCGCTTCTTCATCAGCACCAGGCTGGCGCGCTTCCTCTTCCTGACCCCCAAATCCACCAAACTCTTCATGCTGGAACTGGATATCTTCCGTGGGCTGTTCATGCTGAGGTATCGCCATCGTCTCTTGCGGTTGAATCTTGACCTTGGTCAGTACAGTAACGATCTCTTGTTTGATGTTATCCAGCATACTGGAGAACATCTCATAGGCCTCGCGCTTATACTCCTGCTTGGGGTTCTTTTGTGCGTAACCACGGAGGTGAATACCCTGACGCAGGTAATCCATAGCCGCAAGATGCTCTTTCCAATTGGCATCCAAAATCTGTAGCATGATCGCCTTTTCATACATCCGCAGGTTTTCCGCACCCGCCAGAGACTCTTTCTCTGCGTACTCCTGCTCCATCTTTTCAATAATTCGCTGACGCAGGGTCTCTTCATGCAGGCTATCGTCACTATCCAGCCATTCCTGTATCGGGTAATCCAGATCATAGTCAGCAGCCAGCGTTTCAGTCAAACCTTGAACATCCCACTGCTCATCCAGGCTCTCTGGTGGTATAAAGCGACTGATCATTGCATTAATAACATCGTGCCTGATAGAGCTGATTGACGCTGAGACATCCCCGGTATCCATCAACTCATCACGTTGCTCATAGATCACCTTACGCTGATCATTGGCCACATCATCATACTCAAGCAGCTGCTTACGAATATCGAAGTTGCGACCCTCCACCTTTTTCTGTGCATTGGCGATCGCCTTGGTAACCCAGGGGTGCTCTATCGCCTCACCCTCTTCCATACCGAGCTTTTGCATAATGGCTGATACACGATCAGACGCAAAAATGCGCATCAGACTATCTTCAAGGGAGAGATAGAAACGGGTTGACCCCGGATCACCCTGCCGACCTGATCGCCCACGCAGCTGATTATCTACGCGACGGGATTCATGGCGCTCTGTACCCACCACATGAAGACCGCCGGCATCCAGCACCTGCTGATGGCGAACCTTCCAGTCACTACGAATTTCTTCGATCGCCTCTGGTGTTGCGGCATCACCCAGGTCATCGATCTCCATCTCGGGATTACCGCCAAGAACGATATCCGTTCCTCGACCAGCCATATTGGTTGCAATGGTTACAGCCCCGGGTATGCCTGCCTCAGCGACAATATTCGCTTCTCGTTCATGCTGCTTGGCATTCAATACCTGATGCGGCACTTTAGCCTTATTCAAAAGCTCAGAAATAAGCTCTGATGTTTCTATAGAGGCGGTACCTACCAGTACGGGCTGTCCACGTTTTACACAATCCTGGATATCTTCTGTAATCGCCTGATATTTTTCACCCGATGTGAGATAGACCAAATCTCCCATATCATCACGAATCGTATCGCGATTAGGCGGCATAACGACCACTTCCAAACCATAAATCTGCAGGAACTCAGGTGCTTCCGTATCAGCCGTACCGGTCATTCCTGACAATTTGTTGTAGAGCCTGAAATAATTCTGGAAGGTTATCGAGGCTAATGTCTGATTCTCTTTCTGAATCTCCACCCCTTCTTTTGCCTCGACTGCTTGGTGCAGCCCTTCAGACCACCTTCTGCCCGGCATAGTACGTCCAGTAAATTCATCAACAATGACAATTTCACCGTTACGCACGATATAATCTACATTCTTTTGAAACAGCGCATGGGCCCGCAAGGCGCAGGTTACATGGTGCATCAGGCTGATATTGCCTGAGTCATAGAGGCTGGCTTCAGCATCCAGCAGCCCCATCTCTACCAGCATATCTTCTACGTGCTGATGCCCATCTTCACTGAGATAGACCTGTTTAGCCTTCTCATCCACGGAAAAATCACCCGGCCCAAACGCCGGCTTACCATCTTCATCCGCCTCAATTGGATCCTGCTTGGTCAATTTGGGAATAATCTGATCAATCTTGGTATAGAGATCAGAAGTACCCTCTGCAGGGCCGGAAATAATCAACGGTGTACGTGCTTCGTCAATCAGGATGGAGTCAACCTCATCAACTACGGCAAAAAACTTATCCCGCTGAACACGTTGGTCGGCACTGAACGCCATGTTATCCCGTAGATAATCAAAGCCAAACTCATTGTTTGTGCCATATGTGATATCACAGGCGTAGGCATCACGACGGTCCGCCGGCTTCAGGTGGAGATAGCCCCCGGATTTTCCATCATAATCGTAATCGCAGATAAACGAGTTATCCTCACCGGCGGCTCCGGATGACTGAATCACACCAACACTCATACCGAGGAAGTTATAGATTCGTCCCATCCATTCGGCATCACGCCTTGCAAGATAATCATTAACCGTTACAACATGCACCCCTTTGCTTGGTAAAGCATTAAGATAGCCTGCCAAGGTAGCCACCAGCGTCTTTCCCTCACCAGTACGCATTTCAGCTATTTTGCCATCATTGAGGACCATGCCACCGATCAACTGCACATCAAAGTGGCGCATATTTAGCGCCCTGAGCCCGGTCTCGCGAACAACCGCAAATACCTCTGGCATTAGGTCATTCAGCGCCTCCCCCTGCTCAAGCCTTTGTTTAAATTCAGCGGTCTTTGCTTTTAGTTCCTCATCAGAGAGTTGCTGTATCCCAGGTTCCAAATCATTAATCTGGGCAACAACCTTAAACATCCGTTTGACGAGCCGATCATTACGACTACCAAAGACCTTCCTGAGAATCTTACTGACCATGGAAAAACTCTTGCTAATTGGAATTTATACCCATACTACCCAACGGGTTACATGAGCGAGAAAAAGATAGGGAATGATACCGCAAAAAGGCATTGATAGCAGGATAAACTAGCCCTAAACGGCCTAAAAAACCCACCAAAAAGAGGATGCAGGGGATAACTCAGAACGGCAAATCAAAGTTTTTTACGCAAATATTTAGTCGGATTGACTGTCTTACCATTTTTAGCGATTTCAAAATGCACATGAGGACCGGTTGATCGCCCACTTGACCCCATTAATGCGATGGGCTGACTCTTGGTCACCAACTCGCCCACCTCAACCAGGATTTTACTATTATGACCATAGCGAGTTACATAGCCATTCGAGTGTGTTAACTCAACCAGTTGGCCAAAACCACTCTTTTTGCCTATCCAGGTAACAATCCCCGAGGCAACGGCTATAACATTGGAATCCTTTTTGCCGGCCACATCCACGCCACGATGAAACGCTTTCTTGCCACTGAACGGATCATTTCGATAGCCATATTTGGAGGAGACCCAGCCCTTTTCAACCGGCCGTCCAGAAGGAACCAACTCATCAGAGAGTCGACTATTACGAATCAGCCCCTCCATCAGGTTTAGCTTGTGCTCACGATCAGAAATGGCTTGTGAAAGTGCTTCCATCTCAGTGACCAGCTCTGTCAGGCTAACTGACTGAGCGGTCTCCTCTGACTCCAGCCCACCACGAGCAGGCTCTTCATCAAAATTAAACTCACCCTCATCCAGCTTTCCCAATTTGGCAAGCCGCTCGCCGAGTGCATTAATACGAAGAATATGCGACTGCATCTGGCCAAGCCGCAATGCCAAGGCATCAAGATGCTCCTGAGTACGCCCTTTGGTGTCCAGAATCTCTTCGCGTTGGGTGAGAATCAGGTCATGCACAACATCGGCTGTTGTCTCAACAGCCACGACGGGTGGCTGGTCACTTAAACCCATTTGATATCCGGCCCAGAGTGAGCCGCCAATAAGAAGTGCAAATAATGGCAATACCGTAAAGGCCAACTTATAGGGAGAAAGTGGTCGGCTGCCCTTTTTATGACAAAATCTTGAAAGGAGTATAATCTTCATGGATTGCGTATTAGACTCGCGTCTGCTTGGTTAAAATATATTTCACCTTAATCGAAAATTCCGTGACACCTTTCATCCATGAACCAACGACCGCGTCTCATCACTGACCTTTTCAAGGGTAAACAGTCCTTTAGGGATCTTCTCACAAAATCCCGAGAGCAAGTGGCGTTGTTACAGCAGATTCGCCTACTCATCCCAGCGCCGTTGAATGCCCACTGCACAGCGGCAATCCAAAAAAACACGCAACTGGTGATCTATGTTGACTCATCTACTTGGGCAAGCCGATTGCGCTTCTCTGCAAGAGAAATTACCCGCCAGCTAAAGAATAAAAATCTAGCTATCGACCGAATAACCGTCAGAGTCCTGATTAATACAAAACCCGTTGTTACAAAAACGGGGCCAACACGACAATTGACCCCAGATAACGCTTCCATTATCAATCAAACTGCTGATGGGATATCTGATCCGCAACTACGAGCTGCCCTGAAGCGGCTCGGTAAACACGGCAATAAACCTTAATTCGTTAAATTCAGGTTGCCTGGACTGGCTTCATATAGGAAATTGGCACACTGTCACCCTCTTCAAAGGTCACCTCTTCCCAGGCAGATTCATCAGCCATTAACGCTTTCAACAGTTTATTATTGAGGGCGTGCCCTGATTTGTACCCACTGAAGGCACCGATCAAACTGTGTCCCAGCAAATATAGATCTCCAATAGCATCCAGTATTTTGTGTTTAACGAACTCATCCTCATAACGCAGACCATCCTCATTGAGGACGCGATAATCGTCGACAACGATAGCATTGCTCATGCTGCCGCCCAAAGCCAGTTCGCGCTCACGCAACATTTCAATATCACGTAAAAAACCAAACGTACGGGCCCGGCTAACCTCTTTTACAAAAGAGGTAGATGAAAAGTCGATGGTGGCTGATTTGCTGCGCTCGGCAAATGCAGGATGGTTAAAGTCGATGCCAAACGAGACCTTAAACCCATCAAAAGGCTCAAAGGCAGCATACTTATCATCCTCTTTAACCATGACTTTATGCTTGATTCTGATAAAGCGCTTAGGCGCATTCTGTTCTTCCACACCAGCGGACTGGATCAAGAAGACAAATGGCCCTGCACTGCCATCCATAATGGGCACTTCAGGGGCACTTACATCCACATAGGCATTATCAATACCCAACCCGGCAAAGGCAGAAAGCAGATGTTCAACCGTAGAGATTTTGAGACCATCCTGCTCCAACGTGGTGGAGAGGCGGGTATCACCCACATTATCCGGCCGAGCGGGAATCTCTACCGGCTCTTCAAGATCAACACGCCGAAAGACAACGCCGGTATCTATCGCGGCTGGACGCAGCGTCAGATAGACCTTCTCTCCCGTATGTAAACCTACCCCAGTAGCACGAATAACATTCTTAAGCGTACGCTGCCGTATCATGTTGCCTGTATTCCCCATTTCCCGGCGTAATTAACGGGCCGGATGGTATCACACAATCAGGCCACTGGGCCAAAAATGGCCCTGCGGTACAAATCATGCGCTAAGTTATAGTGCCAGATCCCAGTCAAATAGCGACGGATAACCTGAGCCCCCCAATACCCATTAGGGTAATCCCTTATTAATTACCAGTTTCACCCTCTTATTGCAAGTTTATTTCAGTTTATTGCCCTATTTCAGAACTGGAGCAGCACCCTTATACCGGAACATTTCATAAGAATCATCTGTATAGTAAAAACAGTGCAAATCAGTCCGCCTGCCTCCGTAGAAACGCCGGGATATCCAGGTAATCCATATTGTGCTCTTGTGCCGCCTCAACATAGGATTTAGCTGCCTTACGCACAACGGTTGGACTATCCATCTCACGATAATCCGCTGGTCCGGGCGCTACTACATCCGAATTGACTAATCTCACTGGCGCAACCTCTTCTACTACCGGCGGTTTAATAACCGCTTCAGCGATTGAACCCAGACCAGTAGCCACGACAGTCACCCGCAATTCATCACTCATCTCAGGATCGATAACCGTACCTACAACGACGGTTGCGTCATCACAGGCAAACTCTTTGACCGTGGTACCGACTTCATCAAACTCACCAATCGAAAGATCCAGGCCCGCAGTGATATTAACCAGAATGCCTTTTGCGCCGGCCAAATTGACATCTTCAAGTAACGGACTGTTAATAGCCTGCTCAGCCGCATCCCTTGCCCGATTCTCACCTTTGGCACAACCCGAGCCCATCATAGCGGTCCCCATCTCAGACATGACTGTTCGTACGTCGGCAAAATCGACGTTGATCAAGCCAGGACGAGTAATCAATTCAGCAATACCCTGAACAGCTCCCTGCAGTACATCATTGGCTGATTTGAATGCATTCAGCAGACTCATGTCACGACCCAAAACGGCCAGCAGTTTTTCGTTTGGAATGGTAATGAGAGAATCCACATATTCACTCAATGCCTCAATGCCCTTGTCGGCAATCTGCATCCGTTTACCACCTTCGAACGGGAAAGGCTTGGTTACAACCGCAACCGTCAAAATCCCCATCTCTCTGGCGACTTCAGCAACAACAGGGGCCGCACCTGTTCCAGTACCACCACCCATACCGGCAGTAATAAAGACCATATCACTACCTTGCAGTGCTTCATGAATGCGTTCACGATCTTCCATTGCTGCATCACGACCAACATCAGGATTTGCACCTGCTCCAAGACCCTTGGTGATATTGGAACCAAGTTGCAACAAGGTTCTGACCTGGCTATTTTTAAGGGCCTGCGCATCGGTATTGGCACAGATAAAATCCACCCCTTCGATACTTGCATTTAACATATGATTTACTGCGTTACCGCCACCACCGCCGACGCCAACAACTTTAATCACTGCGTTTTGACTATATGCATCCATCAATTCAAACATGTCACTCTCTCCTCAATATCCAGGCCCTGATCAACGACCACCTGAAAAACTGTCAATTTTTTAAACCAATTAAAAGTTGCCCTGAAACCAACTTTTCATCCGATTCCACACGACTTTAAAGCCGTCCCCTCCCGGAAGGTCTTGTAGACGTCCCGTTTGATTTTGTTGCCCAAACAACAACAGTCCGACCCCTGTTGCATAGATTGGATTTCTAACTACATCCACTAAACCCGTAACATACTGGGGTACACCCAGCCTGACCGGCATATGAAAAACCTCTTCAGCCAGTTCAATTAGCCCTTCCATTTTTGAGCTGCCTCCGGTCAGCACCACCCCTCCTGCTATCAAGTCTTCAAAACCACTTCTTCTGAGTTCGGCTTGCACTAAACCCAACAACTCTTCATATCTGGGCTCGACCACTTCTGCCAGCGTCTGTCGAGCCAGACGACGCGGTGGCCGATCACCAATACTCGGCACCTCAATGGTTTCATCGCTGGCTGCCAACTGCGTCAAAGCACAGGCGTATTTGATCTTGATCTCTTCGGCATGTTGTGTAGGTGTCCGCAACGCTACAGCAATATCATTGGTAACCTGATCACCCGCAATTGGTATCACGGCGGTATGTCGAATGGAGCCTTCAGTGAAAACAGCGATATCAGTGGTTCCCCCACCGATATCTACAATACAAACGCCCAGCTCTTTCTCATCTTCACTCAAGACGGCATAGCTGGAACTCAATTGTTCAAGGATCAGATCATCAACCTCCAAGCCGCAACGCCGAACACACTTGACAATATTCTGTGCCGCGCTTACCGCACCCGTCACCATGTGTACACGCGCCTCCAGCCGAACACCTGACATACCGATGGGCTCACGTATCCCTTCCTGTTCATCAATAATGAATTCCTGGGGAAGTATATGGAGAATCTTTTGATCAGCCGGTATTGCTACAGCCCTAGCTGCATCGATCACACGCTCCACATCATTATGGGTAACTTCTCTATCCTTGATCGCAACGATGCCGTGCGAGTTAAGGCTCCGGACATGACTGCCCGCAATACCGGAATGCACCGAATGAATTTCGCAACCCGCCATCAACTCAGCCTCTTCCAAAGCACGTTGGATCGATTGAACGGTTGATTCGATATTCACCACAACACCTTTCTTAATGCCTCGTGATGGGTGCGAGCCGATGCCTATAATCTCAATCTCTTTGTTGGCTTTTATTTCACCGACAATCGCTACCACTTTCGAAGTACCGATATCCAACCCTACAATCAGATTTTTTTCTGTCTTTTTGGTCATTAAAACCTTTCCTCTGCAACACGACAGCGACCTGCACTGCATCTGCACCTGATAATGTTGCAATTAGAAATCAACTTGCCTCTCCCCAAAGAACAGCCACTCCATTGGCATATCTCATATCAACACGCTTAATCATTTGCGTCGCTTCCTGCTTCAGCCGCGGATAGAGCTGCGCAAAACGGTCTACTCGGCTTTGTGTATCTTTATTACCCAGCTTCAACTCAATCCCCTGAGTGAAATCAACTGTCCACGCACCCCGGTCATCCATAACAATTCGGTTAATAACTAAATTCAAAGGCGCCAGCTGATTACCCATCTGCATATAGTGCTCTACAACATCCACAGCCATCCCGTCTGGGCCATCTAACAAAGGCAAATCGCTTTTGATTGAATTCGCCTCAGGCTTAAAGACACCGCCGCGAACATTAACCAGCTGATCTTTGCCCCATCGCGCCAATGGTTTCTGTTCTTCAACCCACATATTCAATGTACCCGGCCAAATCCGCCGAACTGTGACCTGATCAACCCATGCAAGTTTCAGTGCTTCATTTCTTACCCGCTCCAGATCAACAGTAAAAAAGTTACCCCTAATTGCCTGACTGACGGCCTGCTCTAATGTGCGCCTGTTGAGATTTTTAAAATCACCATCGATTCGTACAATTTTCAGTGGAAGAACAGCAGGGTCACGTAGTGCAGCGACACCCCATGCAACACTTCCACCCACAAGAGCCAGTACGGTTAAAAGCGATGTCCAACGCAGAACAATACGCCAGTCGACGCTTTTTTCAGCCGCTGTTGCTTCCGTCCTTTTTGTGCGTGCATTGTTTGCCATTAACTGACCACCATACTAGTTGCAAGTATTCGCCAAACCAGCTCATCAAACTCGACACCCTCAGCTCGTGCCGCCATCGGAACCAGGCTGTGGCTGGTCATACCAGGTACGGTATTTATCTCCAAGAGGTAAGGATTGTTTTCTGAATCCAGCATAATATCGACACGCCCCCAGCCTTTTGCCCCTACGGCACGAAAGGCTTTTATCGCCAACCGTTTTAGTGAGCCTTCTTCTGTCGCACTCAAACCACAGGGGCAGAAATAACCGGTAGAATCTGCCTGATACTTCGCCTCGTAATCATAAAACGTATTCGGCGTTTCAATTCGAATCAGCGGCAGTACCTGATCATCCAGTATTGAAGCTGTATATTCACTACCGGTAATCCATTTTTCAGCCATTACATCCAGATCATATCCACCTGCCTGCTTCCAGGCCGCCTTCAGCTCCTGACTATTATCGACTCGCGCCATGCCGATACTGGACCCCTCATGCGAGGGTTTAATCATTAACGGAAAACCCATTGCTTCAGCACAAGCAATATCAGCATCGCTCTGCAACATAACGAAGTCAGCCGTAGGTAGTCCAAGCCCCTTCCAAAGCAACTTGCAACGATACTTATCCATCCCCAGTGCTGAACCTGCCACACCACTACCGGTATAAGGCATGCCAATATTTTCCAGGGCTCCCTGTATCACACCATCTTCACCACCGCGCCCATGCAACATGATAAAAACGCGATCGTACTGCTCTTGCTGCAACAGACTGAGTACATCCTGGCCGGCATCAACACCATGCGCATCAACGCCTCTTCTTACCAGGGCCTCCAGTACTGCCTGCCCACCTTGCAAGGAGACTTCACGCTCTGCTGACAGCCCACCCATGAGTACGGCCACCTTGCCAAAGTCCTCTGCCAACGGGTTCATTGCGCTTCCTCCGGGTTACCCACTACATGCACCTCTGCCACCAAGTCAATACCACTGGAATCATGAATGCGCTTTTTCACAAACTGCATAAGTGCTTCAATGTCGGTCGCTTTAGCCGCACCGGTATTAATAATAAAGTTGGCATGTTTTTCAGACACCTGCGCACCGCCAATTGCATAGCCTTTTAACCCTTCAGCCTCTATCAACCGTGCTGCGTAATCGCCCTCAGGATTCCTGAACACAGAACCACAACTCGGCTGGCCTATTGGTTGACTGGTATTACGACGCAAAAGCAACGCTTTAATCTGCTGTTGACTCTCAGTCACATCGCCTTTCTCTAGTGAAAGAGTCGCGGAAAGAAACCACTCGCCTTCAGGTCGTCCTACATGTCGATAGCCGACATCAAAGTCTTTTCTTGTGCGAACATGCACTTGTCCTGTTCTGTCCACTGTCTCCACCGAATCAACAGAGGCCCATGTCTCGCCACCAAAGGCGCCGGCATTCATCGCCAGCGCACCGCCAAAAGTACCCGGTATACCAGTAAGAAACTCAACACCACAAAGCCCGGCACGCGCAGCAAAACGAGCGACCTTCGCACAGGTAACTCCCGCCTCAATTCGCACTTGTGTTTCTGAGATCAATGACATTTCATCCAATCGTCCCTGTGTTGCGATCACTGTCCCATTGAACCCACCATCTCTAACCAGCAGATTGCTTCCCAGACCCAACCAAAGCAGAGGTTCATCCGCAGGTAATGAAGCAATAAATTGCACCAGATCGGCACTATCCGCCGGTTGATAAAACTGCCTCGCAGGACCACCTACACGCCACGTGGTATAACGAGCCAGCGATTCATTGAATCGCAGTTCGCCACGCAGTGAAGTGTTGTCCAGGGCCGCCATCACGATTTCTTTTTCTCCTGTCTGGAAATGGCTGCGTCTCTTGTCTGCTTGACTCTCAAGCCCGCAATACTCATCCGCCGTGATTGATGTGTCAGCACAATGACGCCAGTCAACGATTCACCACAGCCCATATGTAAACGCCGCATTCCATTTGAAATCACGCTTGATCCCCCTGCCGCCTAAACCAATCAGGTAGTGATGCAGCAATTTGTCCAATATCACCCGCACCCAATGTCAATACGATATCGCCATCCTGTATCATCCCTTCTAACAACGCGGGCAGCTCAGCTATCGGATCAACAAATACAGGATCAATTTGTCCGCGCGCCCGAATCGCACGACTTAATGACCGACTGTCCGCACCTGCAATCACAGCTTCACCAGCGGCATAGACTTCCCCAAGTACCAAAACATCCGGACGTGATAAGACTTGAGCAAAGTCATCAAACTGTTCCTGTGTACGGGTATAACGGTGCGGCTGAAACACAAGAACCAGTCGTCTGTCCGGCCATCCGGCACGCACGGCATCCAGTGTCGCAGCGACCTCTCTTGGATGATGCCCATAATCGTCTACCAGCATGATCTGACGACCACCACTCAGTTCACATTCGGTGGCATTGAAGCGGCGACCAATCCCTTCAAATTTTTTCAGCGCCTGTTTGATCTCTTCGATCCCAACTCCAACTTCACGTGCAACTGCAATGGCAGCCATTGCATTCAACACATTGTGACGACCGGGCATATTTAACGTAACATCAAAATCAAGTTCACCACTGGCAGACACAGTAAAGTGTGTTCGCAACCCTTCCTGACGAATATTTATAACTCGCAAATCTGCATCTTCAGATTCGCCATAAGTGATTACCTGACGGGTAACCTGAGGTAATAAATCACGAACCTCATCATCATCAACACAGAGAATGGCCAAACCATAAAATGGCAAATGATGTAAAAACTCAATGAAGGTCTGACGCAAGCGATTGAAGTCACCACCATAGGTGGTCATATGATCGGCGTCGACATTGGTAACAATTGCCATCATGGGCTGAAGATAAAGAAACGAGGCATCGCTCTCATCGGCTTCTGCCACCAGGTACTCCCCACCTCCGAGTCGGGCATGAGTGCCAGCCGAATTAAGTCGACCCCCAATTACAAAAGTAGGATCAAGATTTCCTTCCGCCAGCAAACTTGCTACCAGACTGGTCGTGGTAGTCTTGCCATGCGTACCTGCAACCGCAATACCAAAATGAAACCGCATCAGTTCAGCCAGCATCTCGGCTCGAGGTACCACTGGGATCCGATTTTCACGGGCCATTTTGACTTCGGGGTTATCCTCTTTTACGGCCGTGGAAATGATCACAGCATCGGCACCAGCAATATTCGATTCAGCATGTCCAATAAAGATGGAAGCACCCTGCTTCGTCAGGCGGTTGATGGCCGGATTATCTTTCAGGTCAGAACCGGAAATCTTATAACCAAGATTCAACATAACCTGAGCAATACCATTCATTCCCGATCCACCTATACCCACAAAATGCAGATGACGGATCCGACCCATTGTTGCTGCTGCGAGCCTGCGCTGTTTCCTCTCACCCTTGTTCATCGGGTTACGATCTCCTCACAATAATCGGCAACAACTTTTGTCGCATCAGGCTTCGCAAGCGCCCGTGATTTCGATGCCATCTCAACGAGTAACTCACGGCTATCGAAGAGTTTGAGTAACTCAGTTGACAGCCCCTTTTTTTCTAATACAGATTGCGGTAAGAGTTTGGCCGCATTCGCATTGACCAGATAACCGGCATTGCGTGTCTGATGATCATCAACGGCATAGGGATAGGGAACCAGAATGGCAGCAATGCCTGCAGCCGTGAGTTCTGAAACCGTCAACGCACCAGCACGGCAAATTACCAGGTCAGCCCATGCATAGGCTTCTGCCATATCTTTTATAAAGGGAATAACTTCTGCCTCAACACCCAATGTTTGATAAGTCACGCGAGTTGCATCAGCCTTATCACGCCCCGCCTGATGTCGAATGATTGGGCGCTTACTCGAATCAAGTGTGGAAATAACAGCAGGGACACATTCATTCAGGGCTTTGGCACCTAATGACCCCCCCATCACTAACAATCTGATCTGACCTTCACGTCCCCGCATCCGTTGTACCGGGTCGGGCAGAGCCACAATGTCACCCCGCACCGGATTACCACAAACGACAGCACCCGTTTCAGATTTAAAACTTTCAGGGAATGCTTCAAATACACGAACAGCCCAACGTGACAGCCAACTATTGGTCATGCCAGGCACAGCATTCTGCTCATGAATGACCAAAGGAATCCCCAATAATTTAGCCATCAATCCACCAGGGCCAGCAACAAAACCGCCCATACCCAAAACCAGTTGTGGACGCCTACGCCTCAGCACAGCGCGTGCCTGCATTAATGCGTTCGCCAGTTTGAGTGGCGCCATTAACCAACGCTTGACACCACTTCCCCTCAGCCCTTTGATATCAATAAGCTGAATATCAAAACCGTGTTCAGGAACCACTCTGGACTCAAAACTGTCCCGGCTGCCCAACCATGAGACATCGATACCCCTATCACGTAGCATCTCTGCTACTGCTAGCGCAGGATAAACATGCCCACCGGTACCACCTGCCATGACAACTACACCACCGATCATGACCTGCCCCCCTCTTTTACTGAAGAAGGAATCCGCAGCTCATAATCGATGCGCACCAGCATAGCGACCACCAGCATGGCGACAATAATGCTGTTTCCGCCATAACTCATCAGTGGAAGCGTGAGCCCCTTTGTTGGGAGAAGCCCAACATTAACGCCCATATTGATAAACGCCTGCATACCTATCCAGAGACCTAACCCGTAAGCCACATAAGCTGCAAAACGCTGATTCAGTTGTTCCGCTCGCATCCCGGTACGAAATGCACGCCAGACAATTACAGCAAACAACGCAACAACGGCCAATGTACCCAGTAAACCAAACTCTTCACCTATCACCGCCATTAGAAAATCGGTGTGCGCTTCCGGTAGATAAAACTGTTTCTGAATACCACTTCCCAAACCAACACCAAACCATTCGCCACGACCAAACGCGATCAATGCCTGCGCCAGTTGGTAACCGCTGTTTTCCACATCCGCCCAAGGATCAAGAAATGCGGTAACGCGCTGAAGGCGATAAGGTGAGAGCAGCACAAGGGCCACCAGTGAACTGCCCGCAAGACCAATCAATACGGCAAACTGCCAGAGAGGCACCCCGCCCAGAAACAACATCCCCATCGCTGTAGCCAGTATGACCGTCGTAGTTCCAAAATCGGGCTGCACCATAATCAATGAACAGGCAATTACCAGCAGTAACATCGGTTTAATAAAACCCCAAACGCTGAGTGCCACTTCAAGCTGTCTGCGCACAAGGTAACCGGCTATATAGATCACCATGAACAGCTTCATAAACTCTGAGCTTTGCAGGTTGAAAACACCTAAAGGAATCCAGCGAGTTGCCCCATTTGCCTCACGCCCAACACCTGGAATCAAAACCAACACCAGAAGTAATAACCCAACAAAATAGAGCAGCGCACCAGAACGCTCCCAGTAAGTCACCGGGATCTGCGTAACAATCAGACAGCCCACCAGACCCAATGCAATCGCAATGAGGTGTCTGTTCATGTAATAGAACGGGGCATCGCTGATACGATGCATGGAGGCAGAGGCCACCATCACCAAACCCAGACCCAGCAGTGCTACCGCCGCAATGATGAGCGGGTAATCCAGCTCAGGCAGGAGTATCCGCCCTTCACCAACAGTAGCTTGACGGTACATTGCCGTACTCATTGAACCAACCTCGCTACCGCATCGACAAAGGCATCGCCGCGCTGTTGATAATTTTTAAACATATCAAAACTTGCACAGGCGGGAGAGAGTAACACGCGATCGCCCGGCTCGGCGCAGTTGGCAGCCAGCTGAACCGCATCGTCCATATCTACGGCATTAATAATGGGAACGGCATCACCGAGCGCTTTGGCTATCAGTGGTCCATCCTGACCTAACAAGATAACGGTACGCACATACCGTTTAACCAAATCAGCTAAAGGTGAAAAATCGGCATCCTTTCCGATACCCCCGGCTATAAGCACAGTTCGTTGATCGTCTCCTGTTGCCAGCCCTTCAAGTGCTGCCACACAAGCACCAACATTGGTGCCCTTGGAATCGTTATACCAACGAACACCTCCAGACTCTTTTACAAATTGCGTGCGGTGACTCAAACCCGCGAATCGCTTTAATGTCCTTACCATGCTGTCAAAAGACAAACCCAACGCCTCTCCCATGGCAAGTGCAGCCAGTGCATTAGCCATATTATGTAACCCTGGAATTTTCAGTTCAGCATCTTGAATAAGCTGTGTATCACCGCAATAAATCCATCGCATATTATTGATTACGCGAAGGCCATACTCTCTATCTTTCGGCTCATTTAACGTGAAGAATCGCGCGCTCTTTTCATTACGGCACATGGCCATAACCACCGGATCATCCCGATTAAATACAGCTATCTCAGTATGTTCGTAGATAGATGATTTGGTATTCGCGTAATCTTGTAAGCTTTTATAGCGATCCAAATGATCGGGTGAGATGTTAAGTACAACAGACACTTTCGGCTGAAGACTGGCAGTGGTCTCTAATTGGAAACTGGACAGCTCAATGACATAGAGCTCTACCTCATCATTCAGCAGAGATAAAGCAGGGTCACCGAGATTGCCTCCCACCGCTACTCGCACTCCGGCATCCTGAGCCATCATTGCCAGCAATGTAGTTACTGTACTTTTTCCGTTTGACCCGGTGATCGCAGCAACAGGTGCATTTACCACCTGCGCAAATAACTCAATATCCCCAACTACCGGCACACCTCTGGCAATGGCTTGCTGAATCAAAGGCTCACTCATCGGCACACCCGGACTGATCACCAACAGTTCAGCCGCATCAAACGCAGCCTCATCAAAACCACCCAGAAATAGGGCAATGTCTGGTAACTCCTGATTTAACTCAGCCAATCCTGGTGGTCTTTCACGGGTATCGGTAATGGCAACCGGTACGCCTTGTGCTGACAAATAGCGCGCACAGGAGAGTCCGGTCTTTCCCAGACCGACAATCAGACTCTTCTTGTCATGTAGCGCTATTTTCTTCATCTAGGTTTTACACGCCTTAATTTAGCGAATTTTGAGACTGGCCAAACCAACCAGTACCAAAATCACGGTGATAATCCAGAAACGAACAATGACCCTAGGCTCGGGCCACCCTTTCAATTCAAAATGGTGATGCAACGGCGCCATACGAAAGATACGCCGACCTGTCAGCTTGAAGGAGGCGACCTGTAACATGACCGAGACCGTCTCCATAACAAACACACCGCCCATGATCAATAACACCAACTCCTGACGGACAATTACGGCAACTACACCTAAGGCCGCTCCCAGTGCCAACGCACCCACATCCCCCATAAAAACTTGCGCGGGGTAAGCGTTGAACCAGAGAAACCCCAGTCCTGCCCCAACCAGAGCACCGCAAAAAATCACCATCTCACCAACACCGGGAAGGTGGGGTATCAGAAGATAGTTGGCAATCTGCGCATGCCCTGAAGCGTAAGCAAAAATACCTAACGCGCCCGCCACCAATACCGTTGGCATAATCGCCAGCCCATCCAGCCCATCGGTCAGATTAACGGCATTACTGGTACCCACAATGACAAAGTAACCCAGAACAACGAACCAAGGCCCCATATCTATAACTATCTGCTTAAAGAAAGGAATGATCAGTTGCGTCTCGGCAGGTAAAGCCGACGTTGCAAATAATGCATAAGCAGCACCAGCAGCCACTATCGATTGCCAGAGATATTTATAACGTGCTGACAGCCCCCGGGAGTCGTTCATAACCAGTTTTTTATAATCATCATAAAAACCGATAACACCAAACAGCAGCGTTACCAGAATGACAATCCATACATACCGGTTATTCAAATTGGCCCACAACAAGGTACTAACCGCCACCGCCACCAGCAGTAATGTTCCACCCATGGTTGGCGTTCCGGCCTTGGAAAGGTGACTTTGCGGACCATCACTGCGCACCGTCTGACCAATCTGATGATGAGTCAATCGACGAATCATTACCGGGCCGACAATGAATGAGATAATCAGGGCGGTTAGAATGCCAAGAATGGCACGCAATGTCAGATATTGAAAAACACTGAAACCACTGCTGTACTGGGTCAGGTATTCGGTAAGATAAACGAGCATCTCAGTCTGTCTCCCGAGCGACAAGTGCATTAACAATCAATTCCATACCTGCGCGACGAGACCCTTTCACCAGCACTTTGTCGCCTGCCTGCAACTCCTGTTGCAACGCCTCAATCAATAATTCGCGTGTATCAAAGCCAACACCGCCCAAGCCAAATTCATTCGCAGCAAGAGCCGCTGCACCGACACAATAGAAACGATCTATACCCGATTTTCGTGCATAAGCGCCTAGCTCTCGATAAAAGTCATCCGTTCTCTCGCCTAACTCTCCCAATTCGCCCAGCAGGAAAAATCTGCGGCCTGGCGCCGTAGCTAACACATCAATAGCCGCAGCAACTGAATCTGGATTAGCGTTATAACTGTCATCTATCAATAGCACGCCATTAGTTGCTACTCGTGGCTGCAGTCTTCCTTTTACAGGCTTCATTGCAGCTAATCCCGTCACCACATCGTCACCCGTTGCTCCAAGTTGCAATGCAGCCGCAATCGCAGCCAATGCGTTAAGCCGGTTATGTTCGCCAGCCAACGGGAGAGATAAAGTCAACTCGCCAAGAGGGGTAACTGCCATGAACCGTGAAGTAAACCCTTCATCGCACCAGATAACCTCAGCCGCCCCCTTACTGCTAATATCGGCAGGCTGCGTCACGCCGAATGTACAGGTACGATGCCCTGCTGCAACGCCTTCCCAGAAAGGGGCAAAGTTATCGTCTGCATTAAATACGAAACAGCCAGACTCAGAGAGGCCTGAAACAATTTCACTCTTCGCCTTGGCCACACCATCAATCGAACCAAACCCTTCCAGATGTGAGCGACATGCATTATTTAGCAGCGCCACATCTGGTTTGGCGATTTTGCTCAGGTAGTCAATCTCACCCGGATGGTTGGCACCCATTTCAATGACAGCGAAGGGTTGATCCTGCAACCGCATCAGTGTAAGTGGCATACCAATGTCATTATTCAGATTACCCTGAGTCGCTAAAACCTCCCCTTGCTGCTTGAGAATGGATGCAATCATCTCTTTAACCGTAGTCTTCCCATTACTGCCAGTAACTGCCACTACTGCAGCCGTACTCTGAAGGCGCCAAGCCGACGCTAGCTGACCCAATGCAAGACGCGTATCGCGCACGATCAGTTGCGGTGCCTTTGTTGGTACCTCATGATCAACAACAACGGCGGCCGCACCCGCATCAACCGCACCCGTTATATAGTCATGCCCATCAAACCGAGGACCTTTAAGCGCAACAAACAGTGCACCTTTCTGTAGAGTGCGCGTGTCAGTACTCACCATTGAGAAGGAAACATCCTCGCCCAACAAGCGGGCATCAAGATCTGTTACAACATCAGATAAATTCAGAGAAATCATGAATTCACCTCATCGAGCGCCAGCTTTACCTGCTCCCGATCACTAAACTGAAGTACTTGATCACCAACCAGCTGATAGGTTTCATGCCCCTTACCAGCAACCAAAATTAAATCGCCAGGTTCTGCTGCCACAACGCTACGGGTTATCGCATCTGCGCGATCTCTAATAACGTTGACTTGATCGGCCCGGCTCATGCCGGCCAAAATATCCCCGACAATCAGATCGCCACTTTCGCTGCGTGGATTATCATCAGTAACAATCACACGATCAGCCCAACGCTCTGCTATCGCGCCCATAAGCGGGCGCTTTCCACGATCCCGATCACCACCGCATCCGAATATGCAAATCAGGCGACCACCAACATGTTCACGAAGGGCTTTCAAGGCCTGCTCAAGGGCATCGGGCGTATGCGCGTAGTCGACTACGACCAAAGGTTTATCAACGCCACCAAAACACTCCATTCTGCCCGCTACAGTTTTAATCAAGGCCAGTTTTTCCAGAGCCACATCTAAAGGTATATTCCGGTACAACATAACCGCTAAAACAGCCAATAGATTGCTGGCATTAAAACGTCCCAGAAGGGGGCTGTTGACATGCCCCGCACCCCAACTACTTTCAATACTGATACCCATACCCATAATATCGGGCACAATTGATGAGGCCCGCACCCAATTATCAAACTGTCCAGAAAGCATTGACTGCGTGGTGTACGCTATTTTCTGAACCCCGTTCGGCAGACACTCCAGGATGCGTGTACTAAACGGATCATCCATATTGAGCACCGCGCAATTAAGATTAGGTTGCGAGAAGAGTCGTCTCTTGGCATCCGCGTAAGCGTGCATATCACCGTGATAATCCAGATGATCCTGCGTCAAATTAGTTAATAGGGCGACATCAAAATAGACAGCCGCTGCGCGCCCCTGATCAAGAGCATGCGAGGAAACTTCCATTGCCACCATTTCCGCACCACGCGCCTTAAGATCATATAATTGTGCTTGCAGATTAACCGCATCAGGAGTGGTGTGACTCGAATCCTCAAGTGAATGGAGCAATCCATTGCCAACTGTACCAATCACGCCACAGAGATGCTCAGGACTGAACGCTTGAGCCAAATAATGTGTGCAACTGGTTTTGCCGTTGGTACCGGTCACCCCGAATACCGACAGTGAGTGACTGGGATCACCGTAGAAACGTCCGGCAATAGCACTCACATGATCTGATAAAGAGGCGATGGCAAAAACAGGTATATTTATACCTTCTGAAAGCGTCTCAACATCCGCAACCGACCAGTCATCATCAGGCTCACACAACACAGCCAGGGCACCTCGATCCACAGCCTGCTGCAAAAACTCCAGGCCATGATGAGTAATACCTGAACAGGCAATAAATACACTCCCTTCTTGGACCTGACGGCTATCCAGCGTGAGCTGTTTCACTTCATGCTCTTCTACAACTCCATCAACCCAGCCAGCCAATAGCGATGCCAAAGTGACAGAAGGATGCCGGACTTGGACTGCCATCATTTGGCACCTCCACTACCCGCCAGTTTTACCATTGACTCATCTAGCGCATCCGGCGCTATATTAAGCAGACGCAGTGCTCCTGCCATCACCTTGGAAAAAACGGGTGCGGCAACCGAACCACCGTAATATTTTCCCGCCGTCGGCTCATCTATCATCACCACCATCACAAGACGGGGATCGCTGGCTGGCGCAATACCCGCAAAGACAGATATATACCTGTCTTCCGCATAGCCACCTGATATGCTTTTCTTAGCCGTTCCGGTCTTGCCTGCCACACGGTAACCGGGCACGGCAGCTGCAGGCGCTGTACCTTCCTCGCTAACTACAGCCTCCATCATCTTGCGAACCAGTCTGGCTGTCTTTGCCTTCATGACACGCTCACCTTTTACCGATTCATCAAGACGAATCAGTGAAGCGGGATAGCGCAACCCATCACTGGCCAACACAACATAAGCTCGAGCCAACTGTAACGAAGTAACCGACAACCCATACCCAAATGCCAACGTTGCCTGATCGATTTCTGCCCAGCGCCGATAAGGCGCCAACTGACCAGTTACTTCACCAGGAAACCCTGTACTGGTTGGCTCACCAAAACCCATCTTGGAAAAGAAGCCCCAGAACGCCTCTTTGGGTAGATCTAATGCAATTTTGCTGACGCCCACATTGCTGGATTTGAGAATCACCCGACTGAGATCAATGGCACCGTAATTACGATGATCCTTAACCTGGTGACGACCCACTTTGAATGTTCCCGGCGTTGTATCAATTACCGTTCCAGGGGTATAGCGCCCTGACTCCAACGCGGCAGCAATCGTAAACGGCTTAACGGTTGAGCCCGGCTCAAAGACATCAGTCACCGCGCGATTCCGAAAACGCCCAACTTTTCCCCGCTTACTACCATTCGGGTTATAGGCAGGCTGATTGACCATCGCCAGGATCTCGCCATTGCGCGCATCCAGTATCACAGCTGAACCTGATTTTGCTTTATTCCTTTGAACCGCACCCTTCAGTTCACGGTATGCCAGAAACTGCAAGCGACGATCAATTGAAGTGACTAGATCTTTACCCGCTTCCGGCTCCAGTATGTTCTCAACATCTTTTACAGCCTGAGCACGGCCATCCTGGATGACACGTTTCTTGCCTGAAGTACCCTGCAACCATTCGTCATAGGCTAACTCCAATCCCTCTTGACCTTCGTCATCCACATTGGTGAAGCCAACAACGTGTGCGAACACTTCACCATCTGGATAATAACGACGATACTCACGCTGCAGGCCGACTCCCGCCACATCATTCTCAGAAACATACTTGAGTAACCGTGCGGCCCTATCTGGATTAATCCGCCGCTTTAAATAGACAAAGGAACGATCGCTTCTACGGGCCAACAACTGACGCAAGCTATCGAGATCCATCGCCAATGTCTTGGCAATGGGTGCCAAAACGCGACTATCAGGAGAAAGCGTGCGCGGATTGGCCCAGACCGAGTCAACTGGCGTACTGATTGCTACGGGCTCACCCTGCCGATCCTTAATCATGCCCCTGTGCGCGGAGATTTCCACTACCCGCAAATGACGCCGCTGACCTTCGTTCTGAAGAAAGTCAGTTTCAAAAATCTGCTGATCGACCGCGCGCCAGACAAGAAGCGAAGCAGCAATCATCAGCAAGCCGAGCAACGTCCACCGCCGAGCCTGATAGCTCGGTAGTGCCTGCTCAAACTGGCGGGCCTGCTTTTGACGTTTATTTCGTATCTTGCCGCTCATTATTATGGTTTAACTACCACGACCTCTTCAGCTGTAGGTATGCGCATCTTTAAACGCTTGCGCGCCAGTTTTTCCACTCGGGCATGGGTTGCCCAGGTACTCTGCTCCAGTTGTAAACGCCCCCACTCGACTTCCATGTCATCACGTTCTGCGCGTAACACCTGTAGCGAGACAAAGTGCTTGCGCGAAGCGTACTTTGAATAAACCACGCCGGTTGCTGTTAGTAGCAACCCAAATGTCAATAACAGCAGCACCGTCAACTGACCCCGCGTCACTGCTTACGCTCCGCCACACGCAACACAGCACTTCTGGAACGCGGGTTTTGATCAACCTCTGCTCTTGAAGGCTTAATCGCCTTTCCAATCAGATTCAGAGATGCATTACGCTGCTGCTCAGTAACCGGTATACCGGCCGGGAATTGCTCTCCCCGGGCAGCATCACGCATAAAACGTTTGACGATCCTATCTTCCAAAGAGTGAAAGCTGATCACCACCAGCCGCCCTCCTGGTGCCAGTACACGCAAGGACTGTTCAAGACAGGCCTTGATCTCATCCAGCTCTTTATTGATATAAATTCGAATTGCTTGAAAACAGCGAGTTGCAGGATGCTTGCCTTTCTCCCATGAAGGATTTGCGGCAGATACAATTTCTGACAGTTGGCGTGTTGTCTCAATCGGACGCTCTACCCTTGCCTCTGCAATAGCCCGGGCAATCCGTTTAGCAAAACGCTCTTCACCATAGGTTTTGAAGACTTGCGCCATCTCATCGACCTCAGCAATCTTCAGCCAATCCGCAGCACTGACACCTGATGTATTGTCCATCCGCATATCCAGGGGACCATCATTAAGAAAACTGAACCCACGCTCTGACTTGTTAAGCTGTGGCGAAGAGACGCCCAGATCAAGCAGCACACCATTCACCCGTCCAAAACAACCTTGCTCTTCTGCAAACTGCTCCAGCATGGCAAAAGAACCCTGCTTTATCTCAAACCGAGCATCACCGGCAAATCGCTCAGCGGCACAGGCAATTGCATCCGGGTCTTTATCTATAGCCAGCAAAGAGCCGCGCTTATCCAGTCGCTGCAACATGGCCGCACTGTGGCCTCCACGCCCAAATGTGCCATCAATGTAAATGCCATCTGGCGTCATATTCAGAGCCTCCAGTGCTTCATGAAAGAGCACTGGCAGATGTGTTTCCCTGTTATCCATAACTATATTGAGAGCGTTTCTAGATCGGCAGGCAGATCGAGGTCATCCAGATTCACCTCACCCAACCAATCATCGCGTTGACTATTCCAACGCTCCTCATCCCAAAGCTCGAATTTATTACCCTGACCAATGAGGACGGTATGCTTTTCCAGCTTGGCAAAATCACGCAGGGCAGGTGGCAGTAAGACACGACCCTGAGCATCCATCTCAACCTCAGTAGCATGCCCTACCAACAAGCGCTGCAGATTGCGCGCTGCTTTATTAAACGAAGGAAGCTTCATTAGCTTGCGCTCTATCTCTTGCCACTCAGGCAGTGGATAGATCAATAGACAGTGATCACGATCAATCGTCACCACCAATTCCGAGGCACAACACTCCTGCAACCGCCCGCGAAAACGCGTCGGTATAGCCAAGCGACCCTTGGCATCCAGATTGAGCTTATTGACACCCCGAAACAAAGAAATCTTCCCCCTTTTGGAATTCCTGTTTTCCTAAAAAATCCACTTTTACCCACTTATCCCCATAATAGGTACTCGAATTGGGGGTTGTCAAGGAAATCAACCCACCAAAACAGGTGAAAGTTCCTTTAAAGACAGATAGTTAGAAGCGCATCACAACCAGAAAAACAGGAGACAAGACAATAAAAAACAGCAGGGTAAATTACGGAGTTAAAGTAACTTATCAAGAAGAACAGAGATTAATTACTAGATACAGACTCAACAATCACCGATCCAAGAACACACATGACCGTGATAAACGCTAAACGCCGAAAGACAGGAGGAGAGAATCCAATTCAGAGTAATTAACCAACCAAATCTACAACAAGACAAATGGGAGTCGGCCTATAAGCCGGGTTCTGTCTTGGATGATCATTCATCTGGGATGCATGTCGCCATGCACCTCACGCGACCTACCCGGGGACCGTGCGGACCACACGTGGCGATCAAGTCGCCTGCCCCCCTATTTGGTCTTGCTCCGGGTGGGGTTTACCCTGCCACTCCTGTTGCCAGCAGCGCGGTGCGCTCTTACCGCACCATTTCACCCTTACCACCCGACCCGAAGATCGGGGGCGGTATATTTTCTGTGGCACTTTCCGTAGGCTCGCGCCCCCCAGGCGTTACCTGGCACCCTGTCCATCGGAGCCCGGACTTTCCTCCACTTTTTGCAAAGCAGCGACCATCCGGCCGACTCCCGGCGTGGAGAGTAGTCCCATCTATCGGTAATGGCAAGCGTAATCCTCAACTGTAGGGCTTGCCTTCGAAACCCGATACTCATAGTATTGACGGTTTTCTTGGATATTTACGCCCCTATGGCGGTGTATCCAGTTCCTGGTTTGGAGACTAAGGATAACTACCATGTCGAGTGCATTAATGGCCACCTACAAAAGGCTACCCGTCAGTTTCGAGCGGGGCGATGGCGTCTGGCTTTGGGATACCGAGGGCAAGCGCTATATGGATGCCCTGTCAGGCATCGCCGTATGCGGACTTGGGCATGCCCACCCCGCCATCCAGAAAGCAATCTGCGATCAGGCCAGCAAATTACTGCATACCTCCAATCTTTATGGGATACCGCTTCAGGAACAACTGGGTGAAAAACTGGTTGAGCTTTCCGGTATGCAGCGGGTGTTCTTCTCTAATTCAGGAGCAGAAGCCAATGAGGCCGCGATAAAGATTGCCCGGATGTATGGCAATCAGAAAGGCATCAAGAACCCCGCTATTGTGGTCATGGATAAAAGCTTCCATGGGCGCACACTTGCAACACTTTCTGCTACGGGAAACCGCAAGGTGCAGGCCGGATTTGAACCGCTGGTACAAGGCTTTGTGCGCATCCCCTTTGGAGATGTTGACAGTCTTCAAAATGTTGCTGAAAACAGCCCCAATGTGGTGGCCGTATTGGTTGAACCCATTCAGGGCGAAGGTGGAATCAACATTCCTGCCGATGACTATTTGAAACAGATCCGTAAGATCTGCGATGAACAGCAATGGCTGATGATGCTGGATGAGATCCAGACCGGCATCGGACGTAGCGGTAAATTTTTCTCCCACCAGCACCAGGAGATCATTCCTGACGTTATGACCCTGGCCAAGGCACTGGGTAACGGCATGCCGATTGGCGCTTGTCTGGCGGGTAGAAAGGCGGCCGACATATTAGGCCCTGGCAATCATGGCACCACTTTTGGCGGCAATCCCCTCGCCTGCCGGGTCGGCCTGACCGTACTCGAAACCGTTGAAAAACTGGATCTTGCCAGCCGCGCAGAAACACTTGGCGCAAAGTTGCTGGCTGATTTTGCTGATGCACTCACCGATGTTGTCGGTGTAGAGGAGATTCGGGGCCAGGGACTGCTGATTGGCATAGAGCTCAACCGGCCCTGTGGCGACCTGGTCACCCAGGCACTGGAGCAAGGCCTGTTAATTAATGTCACTGCCGATAGTGTCATCAGGTTACTTCCTCCACTGGTGATGAAAGATGAGCAGGCAGAACAGTTAGTCGCAACACTCTCAGGATTGATTAAAACGTTTTTGGTCGATGACAGCGAGCAGGACCAATAGGCGCAAGGTACGATTATGGCAACTACAGATATCAAACCCGTCAGGCATTTTCTATCGTTACTGGATCTCTCATCCGACGAACTGCGCCAGCTGATAAAAAGGGCAACCGAGCTAAAGCAAATCCTGCGTTCAGGTGAGCTCTTTGAGCCACTCAAAAACCAGACCCTGGGCATGATCTTTGAAAAGTCGTCTACCCGCACACGGATCTCGTTTGAAGCCGGGATTACACAACTCGGGGGGCATGCCCTGTTTCTCTCTTCCCGCGATACTCAACTGGGACGCGGGGAACCGATAGAAGACAGCGCCAGAGTAATCTCACGCATGGTCGACTGCGTAATGATCCGTACCTTTGAACACGAAAAGGTGGCGCTGTTTGCAGCACATTCGCAGGTACCGGTCATCAATGCCCTGACCGATCTGCTCCACCCCTGCCAACTCCTGGCAGATATGCAGACCTATTTTGAACATCGGGGCGATATCGCAGGAAAAACCGTTACCTGGGTAGGGGACGGCAACAACATGTGTCACTCTTATATCAACGCTGCCCGACAGTTTGACTTCAAACTGAACATTGCCTGCCCCGTGGGTCACGAACCGAACAACGACATTCTGCAGGCCGCAGGGGATCGCTGTCAGATCATTCATAAACCACTGGAAGCAGCCAGCGGATCGGATCTGGTGGTCACCGACGTCTGGGCCAGCATGGGACAAGAGGAAGAGCAAAAGCAGCGCGAGATTACTTTTGCCGAATATCAGGTCAACGATCAAGTCATGGCTGAAGCCAATTCTGACGCCCTGTTTATGCACTGTCTGCCCGCACATCGCGGCGAAGAGGTGACGGCCTCTGTTATGGATCGAGCAGACAGCGTAGTGTGGGATGAAGCGGAGAACAGAATGCACTCACAAAAGGCCCTGCTTGAAATGCTGCTCTGTTCCTGACTCCAAGGAGCAATTCGCCAGTGCATTGAATCAATAATGCACTGGCGAAAAAACGCGATTAATCTTCCAGTCGAAAACCCACCTTAATCACCACCTGCCAGTGCGCCACCTTACCATCGGCAATATGCCCGCGAGTTTCAATCACCTCAAACCAATCCATGTTGCGGATGCTTTTGGCCGCGTGCTCCAACGCGTTCTCCACCGCCTTATCAGAACTTTCAGTGGATGACCCCACCAACTCAACCTTCTTATAGATATGCGAACCCATCTTTATCTCCTTCAGAATAGAACTTTGCCAGTAAAGCATAAAATCTCTACGGATATACCCACCTTGCCCCATATTGCCATCCATGGCAAAGTTCCGTGCCTGGAACAGGACTAAAAAAGTGAGCGGCACCAGTGAAACTCTCCTATCAAGATCTCGGAAACGGCATATTCTGCATTGATACCTTCTATTACCGGCCCAATCTGGACGGTTGCTACCTGATTAGAGAGGGCGATGAGGCTGCGATGATCGATACGGGCACCTCACATGTTGTACCTGCCGTCTTGGAGTTACTGGCATTACAAGGCCTGCAACCTGAGCAAGTGAAATACATCATACCTACCCACGTGCATCTGGATCATGCCGGCGGTACGGGACAGCTCATGGCCGCACTACCGAATGCTCAGATGGTCATACACCCGCGCGGGGCCCAGCACATGATCCACCCGGAGAAGATCATCGCCGGCACAATTGCCGTCTATGGTGAGGAGGTTTTTAAAGAACGCTATGGCTCCATTGTACCCGTCCCAGCGGCACGTACGATCGAAACAGAGGACGGATATGAACTGTCACTGGCCGGCAGAAAACTAACATGTCTGCACACCCTGGGGCATGCACGCCACCATTTCTGCGTCTGGGACGAACAGAGTCGGGGGCTTTTTACCGGAGACACCTTTGGTATCTCTTATCGGGAACTGGACACAGATCAAGGCCCCTTCATGTTTTTGCCCTCGACGCCCATCGACTTCGATCCTGAAGCGTGGCATGAGACGCTTGACCGTCTGACCAGCTTAAACCCCGAACAACTCTATTTGACTCATTTTTGCCGGGTAGACCAGCCTGCACTTCGCGCTCAGGCGCTACATGAAGAAATCGACGCCTATGTGGCGATTGCCAAAGGGGCTCCCCAGGGTAAACACCGGGAATTAGAGATCAAAGAAGGCTTGAATCGCTATTATCGAGTCCAGCTGAAAGCGCATGGATCGACCCTATCCGACCAGGAAATTGACGAGGTGCTCGGGATGGATATTGACCTCTGCGCCCAGGGTCTTGAGGTGTGGCTAAAAAGACAGGAAAAAAACGGTAGCACCTGATGGAGTTTTTTAGGCAAATCAACCAAGCCAGTCACCCCGAACAGCTGCAGACAACCTGTACTGTGCAACGGCTGCCAGAACTCTGCAATTCCATCGACAGCCTACTCAACCAGCAAGGGGAAAGTGGTGAGATCTATTGCCTTTGGGGTAGCTTCAAGGTCAATCGTGAGCCGATAAAACAGGGTGTCCGCTTTTCACTACCTGGCTGCCCGAATGCACTAACCTGGACCATCACCGCTGGACAGACAGACATCACGATCCACTGCACCATCAACCGCACCGAGCATGATCCTGAGTTCATTGAATCAATTGATCAGTTTGTTGATGACTGGCAGACAGGATTAGAGCGAGTGATCTCCACGGGCAGTTGAATTCAATTCAGTTGCGGACTATTCAATTCCCAACAGAAAGTACAGTCAAGCTCAGCCAGCACCTGCTCCAGTCCCCCTTCGCCCTGCTCCAGAATCAATGCCAGCGGCTCTTGCCCAAGGCGACGATGCTTCTGACGCAACCAACGCGCCCCCATAGTGGGATTGGTTGGATAACTGGTATGCAGTGCCTCGGCAATCCGCCGAACATAGGATGCACGCCGCTGTATTTCGGGGTCATCCGGAAGTGATTCATTCTGGCCCAATCGATTGAGTTTGCGTAGGCGCGTCTCTGGCAGGCCCAATACAAAACAAACCTGCTCTACACCCAATCGCCAGCCCCGCAAGATCTCCATAGTCTGCTGGGTTTTGTACAACGTTTGATTCATGGATACCGCACTCATGAAACAACCTCCCGTTATCTTAATTACATAGCTATTTAGTAGGTTATCAGTCTATCATCAAATCATTATGAATGCTCAGCTAAAGATCCGCCGCCACCAGCGACGGCGATTGTTGGGTAGTATGCGGGTTGACGGAAGATCGGAGGGGGCGATTTTACTAAGCACCCAACCAGGTAGTGGTGGATTATGACTAAATCCGCAGGAGACACCCAGGTTATGGGGGTCGTAAATCTTGATGAACCCGGGATGCGCCAAATCATCCGCATAAACAATACCGCAGTACTCCTCATCATGTTCGCGACGAAGAAAACTATCCATTTCGTCTATAAAACGCTCAACATCGGCGGCTGATGATGGCGTTATTGGCGGTGTCTCACCAATTGCGTAGATAAACCAGTCATTCTGAGAATTTTCACGTAGAGCACTCCAGAGCTGATCAAGCTGAGGCCAGCGAAGGGCTGACGTAAAACTGTCATTAAAAGCAGATATAAATTCATCTGAATCCTGCGACATAAGATCAATACCCCCCCGGAACCACCTCTCTCCTTGAAGTTTCCCATAGCCAACTGCTTTTTTATAATCAAAATGTATTAATGGACTATAAGTAATGGCAGAACAGGGTATAATTCCCCCTTTTCCAGTCACCAAGTTTCACTACTACTATGAGCCAAGCTGACGCACTATTTGAAACAGAATTACCCCACCTAAAACTGCTGAGCCGCGGTAAGGTGCGCGACATCTTTGATATCGACGACGACCATATGCTGATCGTTGCCAGTGACCGCCTATCGGCCTTCGATGTGGTTCTGCCACAGCCGATCCCGGGCAAAGGCGAGGTGTTGACCCGTGTAGCCAACTTCTGGTTCGGCCGCACTGGCAATATTCTGCCAAACCACCTCTCTGATTTACCACTGGAACAGGTGGTACCTGATCCCGCACAGCGAGCCATGCTCGGTGATCGCGCGATTGTGGTTCGCAAACTCAAGCCACTGCCGGTGGAAGCCATTGTTCGCGGCTACATAATCGGATCAGGCTGGAAGGATTATCAGAAAACCGGTGAAGTCTGCGGCATCAAGCTCACTGAGGGACTTAGACAGGCCGACAAACTGCCTGAACCTATTTTCACGCCCTCGTCAAAGGCGGATGTGGGCGATCATGACGAGAACATCAGCTTCCAGCAGATGATTGATCTGATCGGCCAGGACCTCGCCGAGCAGGTACGTGATGTCAGTCTGCGCATCTATACTGAGTGTGCTGATTTTGCGCTACAGAAAGGAATCATCATCGCTGACACCAAGTTTGAATTTGGCCTGGACAATGATGGACAGCTCTACCTGATCGATGAAGTTTTAACCCCGGACTCTTCGCGCTTCTGGCCAGCCGACCAGTATCAACCCGGTATCAGCCCTCCCAGCTTTGACAAGCAGTTCGTACGTGATTACCTGGAGACCCTGGACTGGGATAAGACACCACCTGGACCCAAGCTGCCGGATGAGGTCATCAACCGCACTTCTGAAAAATATCACGAAGCGGAAAGCATCCTGACTGGACGCTGAGCAGAGAACCACACGGATCCTGGATTTCCGGGATCCGTGTTACGAATAGTACGCAGACCCAAGCTATTCTCCTCCCGTAAAGATGTGACGTGGTTGCCAACATGAAAAAGAGACAGACACGGATCACCCTCTACACCTCTCGCAACTGCAGTCACTGCCGCCGAGCCAAGACCTATCTACAGCAAAACCACATCCCATTTTCGGAGCAGGATGTAGAACGCAACAAACGGGCACAGCTCGACTTCATGCGCGCCGGTGGTCGCGGAGTCCCATTCATCGTCATTGGCGACCAATCCGTTCAGGGATTTGAACCCAAACAACTGCAAAAGGCACTACGTCAGGCCGGCTTCGATGTCTGAACAAGACGCCCCCTATGCCAGCCTGACACCCGAAACCATTCTCCAAGCACTCGAATCTGTTGGTTACAGGCCCAGCGGCGGTATGCTTGCTCTAAACAGTTATGAGAATCGGGTGTATCAGATAGGTATGGAAGATGCCGAACCACTCGTTGCCAAATTTTATCGACCAGAAAGATGGTCCAGCGAGTCGATTCTTGAAGAGCACCAGTTCAGTCTGGCATTAGCAGATGATGAGATACCCGTTATTGCCCCGCTGGTCGATGAAAAAGGGGCGACACTGCATGAATATCAGGGCTATCGATTTGCACTATTCCCCAGACGAGGCGGTCGCTGGCCTGAACTGGATAACCCGGATAACCTCGAATGGATCGGCCGATTTATTGCGCGCATCCATCAAATGGGAGCAACAAAAACCTTCCAGCATCGACCCACTGTTGATCCAGAAAAAATGGGGCGCGCCTCATCTGAATACCTGCTCTCAGGACATTTCATACCTTTGGAACTGGAATCAGGTTATCAACGGACAACCGATACACTGCAGACGATAGTCGACGAGATATTCGCTTCAACACAGTACAAGAAAATCCGCCTTCATGGCGACTGCCACCCAGGCAATATCCTTTGGACAGACCGTGGTCCCCACTTTGTAGATATGGATGATTGTCAGGCTGGGCCAGCTATACAGGATCTCTGGATGCTGCTCTCCGGTGACCATCAAGAGATGGCGCTACAGCTGAGCTACATAAGGGAAGGTTATGACACATTCAGGTCACTGGATACCCGTGAGATAGCACTGATTGAACCACTCCGCACACTGCGCATGATTCACTATGCGGCCTGGCTAGCCAGACGCTGGTCTGATCCAGCATTCCCAAACGCCTTTCCCTGGTTCAATACCCATCAGTATTGGCAAGAGCATCTACTGCAACTGGAACAGCAAATCCATTCACTGGAAGCGCCACCACTCCCCATCTACTAATCAGCAGGCACGGCTTTTACAGGCGGCTTCACCCATTTTACTGATGTCATGAGACAAGCGAGTTGAAATCCAGTCCATAAAAAAACCGGCCCTTCAGCCGGTTTTTATGTGGGTGAGTTATTATTCACTCTATTCGCTTGGCATCTTCTTCTACTTTATCCAACATCTCGAACACTTTTTTACTGTTCTCTTCCATCACACCGAATGCCTGCATCAATGCAGGATAGTTGCGCTGCTCTACGCCCAATAACTCAAAGACCTCTTTTGTTCCCTGATGCACGACAGAGTGGGGATGCTCTATGCCATGATAATGACTGGAGTGAGAGAAATAATCCTTACCTTCTCCTTCATAATACCATTTTCCCAATCGGCAATTGTGATGGTCGACAAAATCAAAAGCGGGCTCATTCATATTCACAGAGAGATAAGTATTCACCTTCCAGAGTACATGATCCAGCTTAGCCAGACTCATGAAGACACTATCTGTCATAACAGTGACATCACCGAAATAGGATTTCACCCCCTCACCCATCTCGGATAGATTATTCTGAAAACCGGTCACGGCCACTGACACTTTCCCAACCTTCTCGATCACTTGCGTCGAAGCTGCTGATACTGATTTCACATTATCCTGCATGGCCTGAATAACGTCATTGATCTCGGTAATAGCTGATTGGGTTTTATCAGCAAGACCACGTACCTCATCGGCAACAACCGCAAAGCCCCTGCCTTGCTCACCAGCTCGGGCCGCTTCAATTGCGGCATTCAATGCCAGGAGATTAGTCTGTTCCGCAATACCTTTGATCAGAGCCAGGATAGAGCTGATCTCTCCCGCCCGGGAAGACATACCCTCCACTGATTCACCGGATTTACCTGACACCTCAGAAAGTCCGTTCAGATCAGTCATTATCTGTCCAATACTACTTGAGAGTGTACTGAATTCACTATTCAGATCACCAAATCCACTCAGTGAGTGCTTGGCCGCTGTGACAGATTCAGCCAGGTTAGCCTGAATATCGACCAGACCCGACTTAACATTTTCATTCTCAAAGCGCATTAGGCGATCTAACTGGGACTCCAGATTCTGAGAGCCCTGTAGTCGCTGCAGCTCTTTACTCTGCGCGGCCATTTCGCCTTTCAACTGAGCAATCTCATCCGTAAGGCGTGCATTCTCCTGCTCTACCTCGGCCAAACGTTTTTTCTGTTCGCCATTGCCAAAAAAAGCCATTACTACCCCCTATGTCACTCTCTCTGGCTTAATGAAAAAAATGCCAGTTACAGGATGTATATCGTCAGATAGAGTACAAACTGTAGTGGAATTACTGCGTACCGCTAAAGCGCTCCCGATGCCTTCACCATCAGATAGCCATTAACCAGAGCGACCGGTAGCTGAGGCGCCTCAAGATCAAGGGTAATTGCACCCTGGTGCTTCAGATGATCAAGGCTCTTTCGGCGACTCTCAAGGTAGTCATTTACCGCGTGAAACTGCAATGCACCATCCAGGTCTGTGACCGGTCGGGCCAAAACCTCATCGAGAATTTGTTCCCTCAAATTCGCTACAACAACGAGGTGACGCCTTTTGAGCTGCTGAACAGCAGATATCAAATCTTCGTGATCTTCATCCCGGGTATTGGTCAGTATAATAACCAGAGCCCGCCTTCGCTGTAACGACATCACCTGTTTCGCCGCCACCAGAAAATCGGCCGCGTCATGGGTCGCTGTCAGATCATATAGACGTGAGAGCAGCGACTTAACCGCACCCGCCCCTTTTCGGGGAGGTAACCACCGCTGTGACCCACCAAAAGAGAGCATACCCACTGCATCACCTTGCTGCGAAGCAACATGTGCCAGCAACAGCATGGCATTGAGGGCCTGGTCGAGATGAATCCGGCCGGCCTCCTCATGCCGCATACGCCGACCACAGTCCAATAAAAACAGTACTTGCTGATCCCGTTCATCTTGGTACTCTTTGGAAATCAGCTTCTGATAACGCGATGTCGCCTTCCAGTCAATCTGTCGCAGCGAATCACCTGCCCGATATTCACGCAGCTGATGAAAATCATTACCTTCGCCACGACGCTGACGTCTCTTTACACCCATCTGGCTCAATCGATGATCAGTTGCCAGCAAGGCATAGCGCCCGATGGCCTGAAAATTGGGGAACACCTTGACCTGATCGCATAACAGATAGTGATGCTTTTTCTGCCACATACCCAAAGGTGAAATAACGGTAACATCCACCCCGTTAAACGCCGCATCACCCCGCTGAGAGGGCTTTACCCGATAGGTTATTTTCGCTGTGCGCCCGGCAGGCAGAATCAAAGTGCCAGGCATAGCCTCAACGGCAAACCCGCAGGGGTAGTGATCATGCACTTGAAGATTGAGGGAGTGACGCCCCTTATGCGTCAGTTCCAACACGACTTTCGACCAGACCTCCACCGGTATACTGTGGCGAAGTGAGCGCGTAATGGTAAGCGATTGCAGCTGTCGAACCAACAGGGCATCCAGTAGTACCACACCCAGCAACATACAGGCTACAGCCCACCATGCCGTTCCCAATTGCGGCCAAAAAGCAACCGGCAAAGCTGACAGACAAAGCACCAAACCAGCGGCCAGTAGCGCCCGGGCTGGGGTCATATGCGGGGCGCTTCAACGTTAATCAGAATATCGGCCAGCACATCATCTGGCTTGTAGCCTTCTATCTCAAGATCAGTTGTCAATTTCATACGATGCCTTAATACGGATGGTGTTACGGCCTTTATGTCATCCGGGGTAACGAAATGATTACCTGATAACAAGGCATGTGCACGCCCTGCGCGTAACAGGGCAATACTACCCCTGGGACCAGGGCCGACCTCAACGCCACTCCAGTCACGCGCGGTTCGTACGATACGTACGGCATAGGCAACAATCTGATCATCCACGCGAAGGCTTGCTGCATACTGCTGCAGTTGTACAATCTGTTCAGGATTGAGTAACTGTTTGATTGCAGAAATATCCAGTTGATCACCTACACCCCGTGTCACATGCTGGACCAGCGCCTGCTCTTCTTCCTGAGCCGGATAATCGATAAATATTTTTAGCAGAAAACGATCCAACTGCGCCTGGGGGAGTGGATAAGTACCCTCTTGCTCAATTGGATTCTGAGTCGCCAAGACCAGAAACGGTCGCTCCAGTTTGTAGGCGTTTCCTTCAATAGTCACCTGTTGTTCCTGCATCACTTCAAGCAAGGCAGATTGGGTTTTAGCAGGTGCCCGGTTAATTTCATCTGCCAGGAGAAAGTTACAGAACACCGGTCCCTTGCGCACTCGAAAAGCATCCCGCTTCATATCGAACATGACATGGCCGCTGATATCACTGGGCATGAGGTCAGGTGTAAATTGAACCCGACTAAAGCGCCCTCCAACAGCCGCAGCCAGCGCGCGCACTAACAATGTTTTGCCAAGCCCCGGGACACCTTCCACTAACACATGCCCGGCGGCAAGCAGACCGACGATCACCTCACGGATAACACTGGTCTGGCCAATAACGGCCTTCTGGATTTCACGTTCCAGCCCTTTAAGATGATCTATTATCTCAGCGGGTACTTCTGTTGCGATTCCTGTTTCCACACGCTCTGTCACGCTCATCTCTCCCCTTGTGCGCTTAAACCTTGCTGATTATAAAGCTGGGCGATCAGTTTCTGCTGTATTGCAGACACCTTTATAAATTCATGTTCACCCTGAATACTGCCATAAAGAGCCCACTCAACCGCTTCCGGCGTCAACCCGACATGGTCAGCTATCCACTGGCAACGCTCATCCTGCGGCATACCATTAAGGAGCGGATGACGACCCACCCAGCGCTGCTCCAATGCGACTTGAGACCGCCGAAAGGTCTTTTCCGCCTGATCAGTCCGCCAGATATAATGTCCAACCGCCGCCAGATGCTCCATCAGGTTTCGTCTTTGAAGATGAGCGCCCCCCCGTATAGGACCACTTCGCTGAGTCAGGAACCACACAAACATCAACAGCAGCAGCAACAGCGATACCACCAACTCGGTGGCATGCCGCCAGAGTAACTGCAACAACGATGGCATATCGCTGCTGTAGAGCAACCAGGTGCGCGGCGAATCAGCCGCCAATCGGGCCAGAAACAGGGCATGATCATGCTCCCCGATACGATCATTGGAGAAAAAGTCCTGATCACCAAGTACCGTAATTTTTCCACGCCCCATTTCAAACTGCAGCAGATGTGCCCCCTCATCAGATTCAACCTGCCAATCGGCATGACCCAGGCTATCAAACAACGCCAGCTGATCCGTAAATGCCACTGTCATCTCTCCGTCAAAAGCAGGCATTTCAAACACTATTGGTGATAGCTTTACTTGTTGATCTATTTCCGAAATGCCTGCTGACTCAGATGCTTCTTCCTCATTATCGGGCCCATTCTGCTGATAAACTTCGACACCAAGAAAATCAAACAAACTGTTATTCTGCCCCGCCTCTTCAGTCCAGCCGCTTGGTGGTGAGATAATCAGATGACTCCCTCGACGCACCCAATCCAACAGCGCCTCCTGGCGTTCTGCTGGAAGACTTCCTCCTAGACGGTTAACCACTAACAAACCCTTTCCCTCGGGTGGGTTCAGCAGAAAATCCCGCCCACTGACACTCTCGCTCTGTCGGCCTATACGCCGCAGAAAAAGATCAGCCGCCAGTAGCGGATTTCGCTTCGCCAAGGGAGAGATATCTGTTTTTATCTCACGGGTTTTCTGTTCATGGTTAGCATAGAACCACTGAACCCACCAGCCGATCAGAAGCAACAGCAAGACCCCGATGATGGATAAAATCACCTTAGTCCGCATCACTATCCGCCCGGCCAAACAGCGCATCCCACTGCTGACAAAAGAGTGAAATCTGCACCTCCGTTGGACGCTGATGGTCGTAGGCAAGTCGAATCCAGACTGGGGTCATACCTGCAAAAAAATCTGCCAACGGGCCTGGACAGGTCAAATGCACCAGCGCCAGACACTCCTGTTCAGTGGCACTACCGGGTACTTCAAGCTTATCCTGTTCGAGCAGTGCCAGGAGTGTGCCTCGATAAAGCAGGCTCATGGCCGATCGCATATCACCAAGCTTTATCAGGCGGCGACATTCACCAGGAATATCGGACGGGAGTGTGTGAGCATCAAGAGCTAGACCAAACAGTGTTTCAGGTCGTGCAACACGTTTAGGCCCAGTTCGGCCACCAGACACCCACAATTGTCGATTAACTATTGCCTTATAGATCAGCCAGGCAAGCACCACGCCAGCCAGCATCAGCAAGACACCTTTTCCAAATGCGGCAAAACCCTGGGTAAATCCTTCCAGGGCTGAGAGTATCCACTCCAGCAACCAACCCAGATCAGAATCACTCTGCTCTTGCTCTAACGCACTCCAGTAGTTGACTGTCTTGGTCTTACCGAACAACTCATTGTCCAGAACGGCTGCCACTTGACTCTTAGCCTCTGCTTTTGTCAGCGTACCGGCCTTTAGATCTGTGGTAAAAAACAGGCCTGAATAGAGAACCGCACTACAGAGAGCGACCATGGCCACCTTTACAACGGGTGCATCTGTAGTTTTTCTCCGTTCCATCAACCGACGAAAATCGAGTTCAATATCCCACGCCTCCAGCTCTGTTCTTCGGGTCAGGTAGAGTGCAAATCCAGCGGCCACATAGAACGGCGCGATGAGTGACATGGCAAGAATATCGCCGAGATGTTGCAACCACTGTTCGAGATTACCTGGATTAAACAGGAAGGCATCGATATCGAGCCACTGAAGCTCCTCTGGCAACATCATCACAACCAGGATAATCGCGGCTACTTCCAGGATCATTTCAAAATGAATACCCACGATGGTCAGCCATGTCCCCCCTTGCTGACCACGGCCCAAAATGCGAATCCGCGATCGTCGAGCCTTCCCCTTTAAACCTTCCAGTACTGAAACTGGCATCGTAAATGAGCGATTGGGATTAAACCGTCGCCAAGTGATATTACTCAGTAGCTGAGGCCAAACCACGCCCCACCCCCTCTTAAGGACGGCCGGCAGACTGACTCTATCGTCAAACAAGGCCCTACTCATCCAGAACAGAAGCATCGGTTCGTACAACGGCTTTAGCCACCAGACTATTATAATCACCCAGACTGGCTCATCCGGTAACAGCAGAACCACCAACAGATAGACGGGCAATGCCACAACCATCCAGAGCAACCAAAGTGGCACAAACCAGGCACGCGCCATGGTAAAACCCAGATCAATGGCCTCCCATGGCGTTCGCGGGCGAACGGTGACTGCGATCTTATCCAGGTCCATGCGAACGCCTGCCGGCCAACCCAAGGTAGAGCGCAACAAACAGCCAGAGGAGGGCTGCCACGACATATTTTATCTCTACAGTTATTGAGCTGGAAGACCAGAAGGCTTCAATAAAGGCCGCCACCAACAACATACCAGCCGCACCCATGACCAGTTTCAAAGCATCGGCCGCCCGCCATTTCAGAGATTCAATACGGGTGCGTTGACCCGGCGCTATCAGCGCATGTCCAAGCATCAATCCAGAGGCACCACAGATTACAATAGCCGTTAATTCAAATGATCCATGCCCCGAGACAAAAGACCAGAACGTCTCTTCATAACCCATGCGGGTCAGGTGCCCCGCAACCGCACCAATAAAAACACCATTGAATATCAACAGTAGCACCGAGCCAATCCCAAACAGCATGCCACCCGCAAAAGTCCTGAATCCGATCCCGATATTGTTTGAGATGTAGTGACCGAACATCATCATATCGGTTTCAGCACTGCGCTCCAGTGATCTACCCGGCTTTCTATTCGCCGGATCATACATCGACTCCATTTGCGCAACCTGCGTGTCATCCATCACGCTATAGATCAACTCGGACTGGGAAAAACAGTATCCCCCCACCAGCAACCCAGGGACCACAAAAAGAAAGGTGGCTACCCAAAAGTAAGCAACCTGTTTTCTAAACACTTGAGGGAAGCCACGACTGATAAAGATAAGCAGACGCCATAGCTGAGCACTACGCCCGGCATAAAGGTGTCGGTGACCGCGTACAATCATCTCGTGCAGCTCCCGTTCCAGCTCAGGGCTGTAATGGCGACTCCGAGCCAATGCATAGTGATTGCAAGCGATCCTATACAAAAAAGGGAGTGATTCAGCTTCAGCGGTGGATAACTGTCGTTTTCTCTTTGGGCGATCAAGGTCATCCAACAGATGCCGTAACTGCAGCCATAACTCCCTGTGCTGTTGCTCAAAAGCGAGTTGACGCATGCTAGCGACCCTGGGATAGCCAGTTAGCATAGGCATGCAGTTCCGTTACCGCATCATCACCCTGCTTACCCGTCAATCCAGCCAGAATCTCAGCCAATTCAATTCGCCTGTCAGGTGATAACACCGGTGACCGCTCTGCAAATGCCAACAGTGTCCGCCCCTCATCGCTGGAGATAGCAGATGGTGGCTGTTGTGGTTTCACATCCGGCAACTCAGGCCGAACCGTTGCCTTATCGCGATAAACAACCAATGATCCCGCCGCGAGATCACCCAGGCGCTTGAAATTATTATTCAACAGGATGGAGATCAACCCTGTTGCGTATAAGAAAGGCAAAAAATCAGCCGTTCGAAGTAAATTTCTAATCAATGAGGCAGACCAGCCTATGGGGGTGCCATCATCATGAATCACCTCCAACCCCATAGCCTTTTTACCCGGCGTCGCACCTTGTTTAAGCTCAAAAAGAACCGGGTAGAACCACTCAATCAAAAAGAAAAATATTAGTGTAACCCCCATTCCCAACCCTCCCATAAAGGAGAAAGGAATGGCAATAATCAAGTAGAGACCCGCCCTGATCAGCAAATCAATGGCCCAGGCACAGGCCCGAACCACCGGACCGGCGACCCGAAAACCGAGCTCAATCCCTTCCGGTATCTCATATCGGCGGGCCGTATCCAGCATCAATCAACCGTAGTAGATCGCACGATAAGCCGTATACACCGATGCCGTCATCACGGGTATCACCACCAGCAAACCCAGACCGACCGGTATTGCACCTATGGTGACAATTATGATGGCAACTATTCCATAGACCAGAAACGGCAGCATGTTTTTTAAGGCAACCGATGAAGCTCAATTTCATGGCGGCCATGGCGGATAGCCCCTCCATGGCAATCAGCGCCGGGGCAAACCAGTAGGCCATTAACAGTGGAATCGAGAGTCCAAACGCCACAACTATCATTAGGATGACCGATCCAACACCAGCCGTAGATGACATCATGGTCGGATCCGGATTCTCCATGGCCTCCATACCACCCATCATGCCAATCATCACACCGCCACCCACCATGGCCATGACAATGCCGATTATGAAAAAGCCGGCCAGATAAAGTAAGCCAACCAATACCAACTGCCCAACGCTGGAAGAGAAACCGGCAAACAGGTGGCTCAGCTCAAAGTCTTCACCATGATCCTGTGCTGCACAACCTAACATGAAGCCGGCCAGCACAACGGGTGAAAATAAGGTAATGGCGAGGGAACCAACAAACGGGATAATACTGACGACAATAGATAAAACAACCCAGACAACCATGGTCAGAATCCACGCAATCGGGTTCTGCTTGAAGTGCCAGAAGCCCCGGGTTATCCAGTGCCAACCCGCACCGGCTGGATGACTGATAGGGTCGGTAAGTTCCCCCTCCACCGTATCAGCAACCAGATCTGCCTCTGGTGCAGCATAGGGATCTCGATTGGCTTGCCAGGTGGTATTCTCAGATGGATCCACACCCTTCTCTGCCTCCACTGCCTGGCGGGCCAGATACTTTGAAATCACAATACCACAGGCCAGGCAGTTATCTCCTTCAAGTCGGTCAGAACCACATTTGGGACAAACCGGCTTGGCTGGCTGAGCGGATTTTTTCTCCACGTCAGGTGTTTCAGTTTTTGGCTTTTCCGCCTCGCTATCAATAGGTACCAGCGATAAACTATCCAGCTCCGCCTTCTGCTCTAATGATTCAATCCGGACGATCATGCCAATAGCTTCAAGTGCCTGCTGGTACTTTTCCGCCTTGGTCTTTTCCAGGTCTTTCTTCAGTACAATATCCTTAGAGGAAGAGATAACCTTTCGCGCCTTCTCTTCAGCGACTTTAAAACGTGCACTGAAACGGGCGATTGCCTCATCTTTTTCAGTCCCAAGACGCAACTGTCCCGTATAGATAACCCGGTAAAGCTCCCCCACGATTCCTCTCCTTTGACTGATTACTCTCTATTTCTATAAGGTGAATCTTGTAAAGTTAGGTCTGATAGCGACCTGACAGACTGATCTCTTTAGTAATAATTTTCTGACTCAGAAAAACCTAATCAGTCGATTCTATGTCATGGAGGTGGAAATCTGAATCCTAATTCCCATAAAAAAGGGGCGCCTTTTGGGCACCCCTTCTTAAAAATGCTCATTGAGCAGGCAAATCAGCTGATTTTTGGATCCAGCTCACCGCTTTCATAGCGACCAAACATGGTCTCCAATGATTGAGCTTTAATCTTCGATCCATGACCGCTACAGCCAAAGGCCTCATAACGTGCCTTGCAGATCTCTTTCATCCCTTTAGTCGCCTCTTTTAAGAATTTGCGGGGATCGAAATTAGAGGCATTGTCATGCAGATGACGACGAATAGAGCCGGTTGAAGCCATACGCAGATCAGTATCAATATTGACTTTGCGGACACCGTGTTTGATACCCTCGACAATCTCTTCTACGGGTACACCATAGGTCTGACCCATATCACCACCGAAGTTGTTGATCACAGCCAGCCATTCCTGTGGCACAGAAGATGATCCATGCATCACCAGGTGAGTATTGGGAATGCGCTGGTGGATCTCTTTGATCCGATCAATACGCAACACTTCACCTGTTGGTTTCTTGGTAAACTTATAAGCACCGTGCGAGGTACCAATAGCAATAGCCAAGGCATCAACCTGTGTCAACTTAACAAAATCGGCCGCCTGCTCAGGATCGGTCAGCAGCTGATCCATATCCAGCTTGCCTTCTGCCCCCACGCCATCTTCTTCACCGGCTTCACCGGTTTCCAGCGAACCCAGACAGCCCAACTCACCCTCAACTGAAACACCACCCGCATGGGCCATTTCCACAACCCGGCGGGTTACATCAACATTGTACTCATAGGATGAAGGGGTCTTGCCGTTAGCCAGCAATGATCCATCCATCATCACCGATGAGAAACCGGACTGAATCGAACGCAGACAGACGGCCGGTGATGTTCCGTGATCCTGATGCATGACAATAGGAATATGCGGATACGCCTCCAGAGCTGCCAGAATCAGGTGGCGTAGAAAAGTTTCACCAGCATAGGCACGGGCACCGGCAGAACCCTGCATGATAACCGGGCTGTCGGTCTCATCGGCCGCCTGCATAATGGCGTGTACCTGCTCCATGTTGTTTACATTGAATGCAGGCATACCGAATTGTTCGTCGGCAGCATAGTCCAGCAGTTGTCGCATGGAAATTAGCGGCATGATTATCTCCTTCTCTATAATTTTGTTAAAACCGCCAGTTATGAACTAAAACTGGCTATGAATCTTTACTCGTATTTTACAAGTCGAAAAAACTGCTCTCCACTTCAGTAGCGTTAGCAGTGTTCACCTACCCTTAAAATCTTCATCACATTAGTGCCACCCATCACACCATTGGTATCCCCTTTGGTGATCAGGATCAGGTCGCCATTTCGGACCGCACCCCGTTGCAACATCTCACTCACAATAGCCTTATTGATATCCTGACTGTCACTACTTGAGATATCAAAACTGACCGGATAAACACCACGAAACAACGTGACCTTGCGGCGGGTCGCTACGTGGGATGTCAGTGCATAGATGGGTATCCCCGAACTGATCCTGGACATCCACATCGGCGTATAACCCGTCTCCGTCCAGGCCGCGATTGCAGCCACATTCAAGTGGTTTGCTGTGTACATCGCAGCCATCGCAATGGCTTCATCAATGCGACCAAAGACACTATTCAATCGATGATGGGACTTCAGCACCTTGCGCTGTTTCTCCGCCTCACGGCAGATCTTACTCATCGCCTCGACGGTTTGGACTGGATATTTGCCCGCTGCAGTTTCTGCTGAGAGCATAACGGCATCAGTTCCATCCAGCACGGCATTGGCCACATCAAACACCTCCGCCCGTGTTGGGATTGGATGTTCGATCATCGACTCCATCATCTGGGTGGCCGTGATCGCGACCTTATTGCGCGAGCGTGCCTGCCGAATCAGGCGCTTCTGTACCGCAGGTAACTCCGCATCACCGATCTCTACACCCAGATCACCACGGGCAATCATGATCGCCTCTGAAGCTTCTATGATCGGCTCGATCACTTCCAGCGCTTCTGCGCGCTCAATCTTGGATACGATACCACCGGTGCCGCCGGCATCACGTAATAGCATCCTGGCTTCATCAACATCGTCAGCACTGCGTACAAATGATACCGCCAGATAATCCGCCTCAATACTAGCCGCAAAACGGATATCGTCTTTATCTTTTTCAGTCAGGGCTGGCGCTGAAAGTCCACCGCCCTGCTTATTGATACCCTTACTGTTAGAAAGCTCTCCGCCTATGACGACTTTGCAAAAGATCTCGGTCTCCGACACCTCATTCACCCACAGCACAATTGCACCATCGGCCAGTACCAGGGTGTCACCCCGCTTGATATCCTGAATCAACTCAGGAAACGTCATCCCTACCCGGTCTTGATCACCATCTTTGGCACCACACTGGGTATCCAAAATAAACAAGTCATTTTTTTGGAGTATGATTTTTCCCTGCTTAAATCCGGTTATGCGGATCTTGGGCCCTTGCAGGTCAACCAGAACGCCAACCTGTCGGCCACTTGCACGAGCCCGGTCGCGTACACTTTCAGCGCGCTTACGGTGCTCTTCATGGGTTCCATGGGAGAGGTTGAGCCGTACTACATCAACGCCGGCACCTATCAGTTCATCCAGTATTTTAGGATCATCCGTAGCAGGGCCAAGCGTTGCCAATATCTTTGTTCTTCTTAACATAGTGTCTCCGGAACCACCGTTGCATCCTCACAACGGTGGCCCCTTATAATTTTATCCTGCGGCCCGTTTCTCCAGCATCTCAACTGCAGGCAGTTGTTTACCTTCAAGAAACTCCAGGAAGGCGCCACCACCCGTTGAGATATAAGAGACACGATCAGCAATATTGTATTTATCCACGGCAGCCAACGTATCGCCACCACCCGCAATTGAAAAAGCAGAAGACTCCGCAATTGCCAAACCGAGCGCCTGGGTACCACCACCAAACTGATCAAACTCAAAAACACCAACCGGACCATTCCAGACAATGGTTCCAGCAGATTTCATCATATCGGCAAAACGTGCAGCCGTCTCGGGACCAATATCAAAAATCATATCGTCATCCTGAACATCTTCTACGCGCTTCACAGTGGCCTCTGCCGACTCAGAGAACGCCTTGCCACACACCACATCAGTGGGAACCGGGATCTCACCACCTTTTGATTTGGCCACTTCCATCAAGCGTTTCGCCTCTGGAATTAAGTCAGCCTCGTACAGTGACTTGCCTACATTGTAGCCAGCCGCTGCAATAAAGGTATTGGCAATACCGCCACCCGGTATCAGTTGATCCACAATCTTTGACAGGGAATCCAGAACCGTCAGTTTAGTAGAAACTTTTGATCCACCGACAATGGCCGCCATGGGACGTGCAGGGTTATCCAGCGCCTTACCAAGCGCCTCAAGTTCGCCCGCCAGGAGTGGTCCCGCACAGGCGGTTGGAGCAAAAGCACCTGCCCCATGTGTGGAAGCTTGAGCACGATGCGCTGTACCAAATGCATCCATGACATAGACATCACACAACGCCGCATACTGCCTGGATAGGTCTTCATCGTTCTTCTTTTCGCCTAGGTTGAATCGAACATTCTCAAGCAACACGACGTCACCATCGTTCAGCGCCGGGCTGTTCTGCAGATAATCACTGACCAGCTTCACCTCTTTTCCGAGGGCCTCTGTAAGGTAGTTTGCCACAGGGGCGAGTGAAAACTCCTCGGCATACTCACCTTCTGTAGGACGTCCCAGATGGGACATCAACATCACCTGGGCACCGGCTTTAATACAGTGTTCAATAGTCGGAATGGAGGCGCGAATACGTTTATCCGAAGCCACTTTTCCCTCTTTGATTGGGACATTCAGATCCTGACGAATCAGTACCCTTTTACCGGCCAGGTCAAGGTCAGTCATTTTGATAACAGACATGAAAGAGTCTCCTGCGAGCAACTGTTTATTATTAAAAAGATTTAGATGAAAGGGATATTTCAGCTAAAGCCTCTTTCGATCAAATGAGTGCCCCGGTGTGAAATAACAGGCACCGGGGCATCATTTTTTCTCCCGACCGGTACACGACAGGCTACCGGCCGGTTATTCGGGTGGATCAGCTCTGCATGACGCGGATCATCTCCAGCACCTTGCTGGAGTAACCCCACTCGTTGTCATACCAGGAGACCACTTTCACAAAAGTGCTATCCAATGCGATACCGGCACCTTCATCAAAGGTTGAAGTGCAGGACTCGCCACGGAAGTCGGTGGAAACGACTTTCTCATTGGTATAACCCAACACGCCTTTCATATTACCTTCGGAGGCATCCTTCATGGCATTACAGATATCCTCGTAAGAGGCTTCGCTGTTCAGCTCGACGGTCAGATCCACAACTGAAACATCAGAAGTTGGGACACGGATAGACATACCGGTCAGTAGACCATTCAATTCGGGTATAACCTTGCCCACTGCCTTGGCGGCACCGGTAGATGAGGGGATCATATTCTCGAGGATACCACGACCACCACGCCAATCTTTCATCGAAGGACCATCAACCGTTTTCTGAGTAGCGGTTGCGGCATGAACGGTGGTCATCAGACCACGTTTGATCCCAAAGCTGTCATTCAGCACCTTAGCAATTGGAGCCAGGCAGTTGGTGGTACAGGACGCATTAGAGATGATGGTCTCTCCAGCGTACTTGTCATGGTTCACACCATAAACAAACATCGGGGTGTCATCTTTACTTGGTGCACTCTGGATAACCTTTTTAGCGCCAGCCGTGATGTGTTTTTCACAAGTCTCTTTGGTCAGGAACAGACCGGTAGACTCAACCACCACATCAGCACCAACTTCATTCCATTTCAGGTTGGCGGGATCACGCTCGGCAGTCAGACGAATGCGGTTGCCGTTGACAATCAGAGTATTGCCATCCACCGAGACATCACCTTTGAAACGACCGTGTACAGAGTCGTACTTCAGCATGTATGCCAGATAATCTGGATCCAGCAGATCATTAATACCGACAACTTCAATATCTGAAAAATCCTGAACTGCCGCACGGAATACCATACGTCCGATTCGACCAAAACCGTTAATGCCTACTTTGATAGTCATTAGACAAACCTCCAAATAATTGTATTACTGCTATTTAAATTCAAAAAATTGAGGGGCAGCTTCCCACTGCCCCTTTGGTATTCCCAGTCAGTTTCAGAGTGTCTCTTCCACTGCCTTCACAACATTTTCAACGGTAAAACCAAACTCTTTAAAGAGCTGGTCTGCAGGTGCAGATTCACCAAAATGATCAATACCCACCACCTTCTGCGCATACTTGTACCAGCTGGCGGTAACGCCGGCTTCAACAGCCACACGCGCCGTGACGGTGGCGGGCAGTACCGATTCGCGATAGGCCGCATCTTGCGACTCAAAGGCATCAACAGAGGGCATAGAAACAACACGGATTTTTTTGCCTTTACCGGTCAGTTCAGCGGCGGCATCAACCGCAAGACCCACTTCAGAACCGGTTGCAATGATAATCGCATCGGGGGTGCCATCGCAGTCACGCAGCACATAACCACCCTTGGTGATATCGGCAATCTGCTGTTCTGAACGCTGCATGAAAGGCAGACCCTGACGGGAGAAGATGAGAGAAGTTGGACCTGTCTGTCTCTCAATAGCCGCCTTCCATGCCACCGCCGTCTCTACGGTGTCACAGGGACGCCACAGCGCCATATTGGGTATCATCCGCATGGTGGCAATCTGCTCGACGGGCTGATGGGTCGGACCATCTTCACCCAGACCGATGGAATCGTGGGTATAAACAAAGATAGAACGCTGCTTCATCAATGCCGCCATACGCAGGGCATTACGGGCATATTCAGAGAACATCAGGAAGGTCGCACCGAAGGGTATCAAACCACCGTGCAACGCCACACCGTTCATGATGGCTGACATGCCAAACTCACGCACGCCGTAATTGATGTAATTGGACTTGGGCGTATCCGCCCGCATTGGTTTGTAACCTGACCACTCGGTGAGGTTTGAACAACCCAGGTCAGCAGAACCACCGAACAGCTCAGGCAGCAGGGCTGCGTAGCCTTCAATCGACGCCAAAGAAGCCTGACGGGTTGCAGGACTCTTCGCTTCTGTGTTCATCTGTGCCACAAAAGCGTCTGATTTGGCAGACCAGTCTTCTGGCAGATCACCCGCCATACGACGCTTGAACTCTGCTGCCAGCTCTGGATGGGCCGCCTGATAGGCCGCAAACTTGCTATTCCAGTTATTCTCGGCTGCCGCACCTTTCTCTTTTGCATCCCATCCGGCATAGATATCTGCCGGCACTTCAAATGCGGCGTGATCCCAACCCAGTGCTGCTTTAGTCAGATTGATCTCTTCCTCACCCAGTGGTGCACCATGACAGGCATGGCTGCCCGCCTTGTTAGGCGAACCAAATCCGATGGTGGTTTTGCAGCAGATCATGGTCGGCTTGTCGGTCATCGCCTTGGCAAATTCCACTGCCTTATTAATTGCTTCTGGATCATGTCCATCCACATCAGCAATCACATGCCAGCCGTAGGCCTCAAAACGTTTGGGTGTATCGTCAGAGAACCAACCCTCAACATGGCCATCAATCGAAATGCCGTTGTCATCCCAAAAAGCGACCAGTTTACCCAGACCAAGCGTGCCTGCCAGTGAGCAAGCCTCATGGGAGATACCTTCCATCAGACAACCGTCGCCGAGGAACACATAGGTGTTGTGATCAACTACTGTATGCCCATCACGATTGAACTCGGCCGCCAGTGCGCGCTCGGCAATCGCCATACCAACTGCGTTGGTGATACCTTGTCCGAGTGGACCAGTCGTAGTCTCCACACCAGGAGCATAACCATACTCAGGATGACCTGGCGTCTTGGAGTGAAGCTGACGGAACTGCTTCAAGTCATCGATACTCAGGTCGTAGCCGGTCAAATGCAACAGCGAGTAGATCAGCATCGAGCCATGCCCATTGGAGAGAACGAAACGATCCCTGTCAGCCCAGTTAGGGTTTGCCGGATTGTGCTTCATGTAACTGTTCCAAAGCACCTCGGCAATGTCAGCCATACCCATGGGTGCGCCTGGATGTCCGGAATTGGCCTGTTGGACTGCATCCATACTGAGTGCACGAACGGCGTTAGCAAGATTTCTGCGTGAGGACATGTATCTCTCCTGTCTAAGGATGTTAAATAATTCTTTCTGTTGTCGCGGGTATTCGCCTGAATACCTGTTCGACTGAAACCGCCTGTATTACTTCGACGCTTCCACACTATTCATTGGATCTGTCGTACCCACCTCTGTGTCAGGAGGCGCTATGACTTTTACAGCTGCACAGTCCCTGCAGAAGGGGCAGTGGGGGTTGTCATTCTTGCGCCAACAACCCTGCGGGGCAAGCCAGATCGACTTATGGGGGTAAAAAAAGCCGCCTAAAAAACAGTAACAAACTGATTTAAATGAAAAAAATATTACTATTCCGATCAACCAAAAAGCAGATCACTATTCATCTTTCCACTTAATGGAACAACCCATACTGGGAATTTGTTCCAGAGGTCCTTCTCCAGTTTCAGCAACCTGCCGCATGGCCTCAAAGAGATCACGCGTCACATTTTCGGGTGCTGCCTCTTTTCGGCTGGCATCCAGCCGTCCACGATACTGAAGCTGCAAATCGGCATTGTAGCCAAAGAAATC
>ATLU01000035.1_pt1 | contig 70417 bp, 63 predicted proteins | sample 178751 | NCBI WGS metagenome assembly ATLU01 (sample SAMN02211837, study PRJNA209200) | bioreactor metagenome | isolation source: day 23 sample from continuous culture bioreactor inoculated with sediment... | place: Germany: Wadden Sea | collected 2011
GCCGGAGTTCTTGACCCCGCCAAACGGCGTCGGCAGGTGGCGCACGTTGGGGCTGTTCACCCACATCATGCCCGCTTCCAACTGATCCGTGACACGGATGGAGCGCTCCAGATCCCGGGTCCACAGGTAGGCGGCAAGCCCATACTCCACGTCGTTGGCAAGTGCGACCGCCTCGGCTTCGTCCTTGAACGGGATGGCGGTCAGCACGGGGCCGAAAATCTCTTCCTGTGCAATCGCCATGTTGTTGGAGGCTTGCGTGAAAAGCGTCGGGGACACGTAGCAGCCCTCATCGCCCAGCTTCTCCCCACCGGCAGCAATAGTCGCGCCTTCTTCCCTGGCCTTGTCGAAGTAGGAGAGAACCTTTTTCTCATGCACAGGGTGGATCAGCGGCCCGACCACCGTGTCGGGGTCGAGCGGATGGCCCACCTTGATGCGCCCCGCGACCTCCGCCACCTTTTTGCAGACCTCGTCATAAACGCTTTCCTGCACCAGGAGCCGCGAAGACGAGGTGCAGCGCTCGCCGTTCAGAGAATAGATCATGAAGGTCGCCGCATCGACCGCCCGGTCAAGGTCCGCGTCATCGAACACGATGACCGGGTTCTTTCCGCCCAGCTCGAAATGCACGCGCTTCAGGGTCGCAGCCCCCTGCCCCATGATCATGGACCCTGTGCCGCTTTCCCCGACGAAAGCCACGGCTTTGATGTCAGGGTGCTCGGTCAGCCGTTTGCCCGCGTTTTCGCCCAGACCGTTCACGACGTTCAGGACACCTTTCGGCAAGCCTGCGCTTTCCGCAATCTCCACGAGCAGTTTCGCGGTCATCGGTGAAAACTCGGCCGGCTTGTGCACCACGGTGCAGCCCGCAGCGAGCGCCGGCGCGATTTTCCACGTCGAGAGCATGAAGGGCGTGTTCCACGGCGTGATGACCCCGACCGGGCCGATGGGTCTGCGGCTCGTCACGTTCATCTGGTCGGCGTTGCGGGTCACCTCGCCATCCTCGGACGAGGGCGCCTGATCCGCGAAGAAGCGGAAATTGGCCGCCCCGCGAATGGCTGCTTTCGACATGAAACGAATGGCCTGACCCGTGTCCATACATTCGGTCAGCGCGATCTCTTCGGCGCGCGCTTCAATTGCTTCGGCCACCTTGATGAGAATTTTCTTGCGTTCCGCACCGGGCGTTTTCGACCAGGTGGCAAAGGCCTCCTTGGCCGCAGCGACCGCGCGGTCGATATCCTGCGCACCGGACGAGGCGACCTGACCCAAGACCGAGCCATCCACCGGGCTGATCGTGTCCAGCGTCTCACCGGACAGCGCCGCGACCGTTTCGCCCGCGATATGGTTCATCACACCGTCCTTGGCAAACCGTGCCAGAAAGCCTTCGGCCTTGGTCTTGTTCTCGTCGAATGTCGCCATCTCAGGCTCCTTTGCTCAAGCGTTTGTGGATCGGCGTATCTTTCCACGTCAGAACCGGATCGATTTCCCGGATTTCCAGGGACAGCGCCATATGCGTGCCGGACAGCGGCCCGGCCAAAGCGGCCTGCGCCGCCTGGAAGATCAGATCGCCGGCCCGTTTCAGGTCGTCTTGCGACCGCCCATGCCCGACCGAACAGGTCATGGTGAAAAAGTCGTTCTCGGGATGCCCGTCCGCAACGATGACGAAATCGGCGGCAAAGGCCCGGATGCGGATACCGGCCTGAGGGAAAATCCCGGCCTCGCTCATCGCATCATGCAACGCGCCCAGCGCGGTCTGCATATCCACGCGGCGCTCCAGACCCTTGGAATACTCGATACTTAGATTCGGCATCTCTCCTCCTGCAATTCACTTAACATGTTAAAGAAAAAGAGCGCAAGTCCCTTTCTCCGGGCCGCTGCAACGCGGCAGATTGCGCGCACTATTAACATGTGTAAGAAATTGAAAGACCTTACGAAAAAGGAACATTGCGCATGGACAACGACACACGGGACGACAAGAACGCAGGTCTAGGCACCACGCGCCAATCGCTCCCCATCATGCTTCTGCGTGCACGTGAATCGGTCATGGGGCGCTTCCGGCCGATGTTGAAAAGCCATGACGTGACCGAGCAGCAATGGCGGGTTCTGCGGGTGCTCTACGAGGCGGGCGAAGTCGACGTGACCTTCATCGCGCGACACGCCGCGATCCTCGCCCCGTCGCTCACACGCATTCTCAAATCGCTTCGCGAACGCGGACTGGTCGCGATCCGGCGCGACGACGCGGATGCACGGCGCTCCCTTGCCTCGCTTACAAATGAAGGACAAACCCTCGTTGAGACTGCAGCGCCCGACAGCTCGCGCACCTACGACGAAATCAGTGCGGCCTTCGGCACCGAGCGGATGGCAGCCCTGATCGAGGAGTTGGACGCCCTCATAGACGCCCTGGAGGTCCCGCGCACCGAGTGAGCCAAGGCATGACACCCGCGCAAGAGCCAGACAACCCGCCCAAGCCCGTGACCCTGCTGCCAGCCAGCCGTATTGGCACCGTATGGGATCTCCCCGGCGGCCCCGCCCCTAGCCGGAATAGTATCCGCCGCCGTAGCGGGCATAATTGGTGCCATACCCAAGCTGCGATACCTTCCGGTAATTGATCTTGTTCAGCACCAGACCCAGCGTTGTCTGGTTTGATTTCTCAAGCCAGGAAATCGCTTCGCGCACCTGTTGCTTGGTGGTGCGGTTCCAGGCGACAACCAGAATAGTGGCGTCCACATGCTGCACGACGATCCGGGCATCGGGCACAAGAAGGATGGGCGGGGTATCTATGACGACCAGGTCATAGTGGTCCCGGGCCTGCCCAAGGAGCGCTGCAAATCGCTCATCGGCAAACAGGTCCGCCGCGTTTCCGTCGGTTTTTTCAGCCAACAGAACATCGGCCCCGAGCACATCGTCTCGAACCACCGCGTCCGCCAGCTTCTGCTGCCCTGACAAAACGGACAGGAACGTGCCCGGATCCTTGCCTTCGAACACCTCGGTTAGAACACGCCGCCGCATGTCACCTTCGATCAGCAGGCATTTCTTGCCAAGACCGTGGTAATTCTGAACCAGGGCCATGGAGAGCGAGGTCTTCCCCTCTCCCGGCAATGCCGATGTCATCGCGATCACGCGTGGCGGATTGGCCGTGTCGCGCAACAGGATCGACGTGCGGAAATTCCGCATGGCTTCGGCCACCGTCGAAGCCGGGTTCTTTCTCAGATACCGGATGAAGTCAGTCCGCGACCTGGACGCCAGCACCGGGATTTGGCCAAAGATCGGCTGGCCGCTCAACGTCTCAAGATCGCGCGGCGATTTGATCGTATCTGCCAACACGTTGCGCAGCACGACAAGCGACACACCGACCACTGCGCCAAGGATGGTCCACATCGCAACAATCAGTTGTTTGTTCGGCTCGGATGGAAATTTCGGAACGATCGCTTGTGACAGGATGCGACTGTCGGCTTGCTGGATGCCTTCTTGGGCCGCGGTTTCTTTCATCCGGGTCAGGAAATGCTCATAGAGCACCCGGTTTGCTTCGACTTCACGGGTCAATTGCTCAAGCCGGATCGCATCACGGTTCTGCTGTTCGACGTCTTCTTCCAAAGACGCCATGGAGATACCGATGGCGGACTTCTGTTGCAAAAGCCGCTCCAGCTCGGATTGATCACGGCGTTTCAGCAAGTCCAAACGCGCATTGAAAGCCGCGGTGTCCGGGTCGGATCGCTCCAAGTCCAGATCGTCGTAAAGGTCCGCAATGCCGTCGACCGTCGTCAGATAGGTCAGGCCGTTTTGCCGCTCCTCGATCTCGGCAATCTGGCTGTTCAACCGCGACAAGCGATCTCTCATGAACTTGAGCTGGCTCTCCAAAGCCATGAGCCCATCCGCACTGACAAGGTCGATACTCGATCGAAAGGCGCTCACCTCCCTGTCGGCGGCTTCCAGCTCGGATTTCATCCCGGCCACCTGGCGGCTCAACCAGGCCGAGGCCGCCTGTGTCGCTTCCAGTTTGATCTCGACCTGATCCTGAACATAAAGCCCGGCCAGGGTGTTCGATATCAACGCAGCCTTTTTCGGGTTTCGACTTTGCGCGCGGATGCTGAAGACGAGGGTTTCCTTTATGTTCGTTGCACGGATGTGATCGCGCAGGACACTGACCGTGTCCGTCCAGACCATGCTGGGTTCGACGGTCTTCGCTTCAGGTTCCGGGCCCAGGAAACGAGCGAAAACCCCAGGGGGCGTGTCGTTGGAAAGGTGCGGGTTAAACTCGGGGTCGGTCGTCAGATCGAGCGCATCGACAACCTTACCCAAAAGCCGGATGCTGCGCAGCACTTCCAGTTCCGAATTGATCGCCAGACTGTCCGAAAGGGACAGGCCCGCGGCCACGCTTTCAAAGCTGATCACGGGCTGTTGGCTGGCTTCGATCTTCACCTTGGATGTGGAGTAGTACACCGGCTCCAGAACCTTGGTCACGATATAGACGCTCGCCACAACGCTCACGGCAACGGCAACCGCGACGATCCACTTCCCTTCCCGGAGCCAGTGCAAGACCGTCTTCAATCCTTGCGCGCTGTCGCCTTGGTCATCCGGTATCATTGAAATGGTGTGCTCGCCCTAGTGGTCTGTCTGGCCGACTCGACTATCTCATAACGAGAACCAAACAATTTCAAACAACATTAGGTTGAGCGTAAACAGCCACGGCGGAACGCGCAAGTCTATGCGGGGCCAGCCCGGTCTGCGCCCCATGGGGCGGCACTTTGGAAGGACAAATGCCCCGGCACACCGGTGTCGCGCGGCGCAGAGGTGAATGCTGCGCACGCAGGATGCACGCCCTGGCAACCCGGCTGCACGACGATCCGGGCCAACCTTTTCCACCCCATTTTCGCATGTTTGAACCCGCGAGGAGAATTGAATGGCCCATTTGAACCTGAACACTCAGTCGACGATTCCGGATTATGTTGGGCGGGGATCGGCGAAACAATCGGCCAAGGTTTTCTACGCGGGGCGCGAGACCCTGGCGCCGATATTTCAGGACGAAAACCTGACCTTCATGTCCGGGCAACCGCTGCGGTCCGATGAAACCGGGCAATTCCAACCGGCCTATTTGATCGCAGGCACCTATGACGTTGAAATCCGTGATCCGCGCGGCACGCTCCTGACAAAGTGCGAGGGCATCGAACTGCGCGAAAACGACCGGGTCTCCTATGCGCAGATGTTCCCCTCGGTCGAAGACGTGCTGGGTGACGACACCCTGACCTATGACCAATCGACGGCGAAACAGCAGGTATCGGGCGGCGACCTCCTCCGGGCGGCAAAACAGCAGGTCACATACGAAGTCCTTGATGAGACCACCGACGGGGCCCACGTTGAAACGGCGGGTGGCGTGAAACTTGCACTCGCGGGTCGGACCTGGCCCGCTGCTGCCTTCGGGGTCATTGCCGACAGCGATCCGAGCGGCGCCACCGGGACCGATAACGGACCCGCCTTCGACCGGCTATCTGCTGCACTCAGTGCCCACACAGGTGACATTTTACTCACCTTCCCGCCGGGGGTCATGCGAAGCTCGACAACGATCAGTATCGAAGGCAACGCCCTGTCTGGCCTTCACGTGGCGGGTGATGGCTCTCATATCGTCTTCACGCACGCGACACCTGAAGAGTATCGCAAGTATTTTTCGGTTCGCAGGCTGGACGGCAATGGTCGCCGTTGCGCGATTCATGGACTGACACTGGATCTCGCCCGCAACCCGCTCCGCACCAGCGGTTCCGACATGATCTGTGTCGGCGGCTTCAAGGACGTTTCGGTCGTCAAATGCATCGTGCCCTCGGCGGACAACATGGCGATTAGCGTTGACCGTGGCATTGTCACCGAAGCGGCATCGGTTCAGATTCTGGACAACCGTATCGGCGGCAAGCCCCCGGTTTCGGGGACCACACATGAATATGGGTCCATCGGCGATACAGGCATCTGGGTTCTGCACGCGGGCGGCGGGACAATTATCTCCGGAAACGTGATCGAAGGGACCGGCGACGACGCCATCGCGATCACGGAAACCTCGGTCACGGGTATCGAGGTGCCGGCGATCATCGCGAACAATATCGTCAAACGATGTCAGGGCACGGCTTACAAAAGCAGCGCCTCCAGTACGGTGTTTTCCGGGAACGTGGCCAAGTATACCCGCGGCGACATGTTCCGGCTGATCGACCTCGCTGTCGACGGCGGCACGGTCGTGCCAAAGAGCTTTCAGATCAACGGCGGGTTCGGGTCCAATATCGGCACCGCCACGGCCTCGGATCTCGACGTGGATGTCCTGACGTCCCACACGCATCGTTGCGGCGTCCATCTCCAGAATGTCGAAGGCTGCGGCTCTATCATCGGCTTGCACCTGCACACCACCGAACAGGAAGCGATCAAGATCACCTCGACGTCCCGCCCGATGCAATCGCTCGACATCCATTCCTGCGTGTTCGACACTATCGGTGCCCCGGGCGAGTCCGTGTTTCGCCGAGACGGCGGATCGAGCACATACGCAGTCACGGATATTACCTTCGCGCAGAACGTCATCCGCAACACCACCGCGCGCCTTTTTTCCTGGTCGGCGAAGGTCGCAAGCGGCACGGAGGGCAACCTTGACTGGCGGGAGAACGACATCCGCGATTGCGATTTCTCGGGCAATGCCCACCTGTTCAAATTCAACGGAACACAGACCCAGAAGCTCGTGAATTTCCGGTTCCACGGCGACCGTTGGAACGGAACGACCGGCCCCAGCACGTCGCTTGTGGAACTCGATGGTGCCGATCCGAGTGAATTCGAATACTGGATGTTTGATGATGGCACGCGCATGGTGCTCCCTATGGGTTCCGTGCGTATGAGGAACAACCAGAACCCCGGCATCATCGGCTTGTCCCCGACGTCACGTGTTCGCCGGGGCTGCAAGAAAACGATCCCCGGATCGCGGGAATTCAACGCATCGAACGTGCTCATGACTTTCGACCCGTCGAAAGGGTGGGAGATCGAGGCAAAGGCGATCCGCAACACCAACGCGGACTTCGACACCCTGCGATATGCGGCGACCTGGGATCCCAACAACCAGCGCGTTCTGCACGAAACCAGCATTGGCGGCGGACCGGACGGCAATTGTGCGCTTGAACTTGTCCATGTGGAACCGACCCATCCCGAGGATCAGGTGTTCTCCGGCACAAAAGTGCTTCAATTGCAGGGCACACCGACGGGGTGGACGGACGCGACCACCCCCATCGACCCCCAGATAGATTTTCAAATCACCTGGCGGCGCGTTTACGAAGCGGGTCACCCGGTCAAGATCGACTGACCCACCGCACAACATGGACTTTGCAGGTGAAATTCCCGCACCTGCAAAGTCCGATTGTATTCGGTCACTCTTTTGGGGCATCAAAAAAGAGGAATTGACCAGAATTCTGGCCGCCGCGGAGAACAATTCTCCAGGCTCCAAGGCGTTTGTCGGGAAAAGCGTGATGCCACAGAAGAAAGCCGTCATCCTGACAGGCCACTTCCCTGTTCAAAAGCGGCGCGCAAATATCCATTGGATTTCGGATCACCTTCAAGCCAACGGTTGGCATGTGACGATGGTGACGATGGGGTATAGCTGGGTTTCCAGATTTCGCGGCGACCGGCGCTTCAAGCAATTGAACGGGAACCGGCCACAGGTCGGGGAAACCGTGCATGACCACAACCTCACCTCCTTTTTCGACTATGCCCCTCTCCATCCGTTCAGTCTGAAGCAACCGATCCTTGATTGGTTTGCGCGTCCATTCCACCAATCATTCGTCTGGTTCTGGTCCAGACGCCTTGGCCGCTATGCCGATGATGCCGACCTCGTTCTGATCGAAAGCGGCCCTCCCATCATGCTTGCAGCCCATGTGCGCCGACTGGCGCCAAAGGCCGCGATGGTCTACCGCGTCAGCGACGATATGCGCGTCCTCGGGTTGCCGGATTTCCTGTTCCGGGCTGAATTGGAATACGCCCCCCTCTTTGATCGCATCAGCATGGCCAGCAAGCAGCTTGCGCGAAGGTTCGCAGGTTTGAAGACTGTCCATATCGACCCCGTCGGGGTGGACAAAGCCACCTTGGACGGCGACTTGCCGGACCCCTTTTCAAAGCAGGGCAGAGCCGAAAAAGAAGCGGTTTGCGCGGGAACCACGCAATTCGATGAACAGATCATTCGCACGATGGCGGAGCTGCGTCCGAATTGGAATTTTCACATCATCGGCAGACTTGCCAAAGATCCGAAACCGGGGCCGGGGAATCTGATTTTTCACGGGGAAATCCCGTTTCCGGACACGGCCGCCTTCGTGAAACATGCCGACATCGGGCTGGCCCCGTATATCGACAAACCCGGCGTCGAGTATCAGACGGCGCAGTCCAACCGCATGATGCTTTACCGATACTACGGACTTCCGATGATCGGACCTGAAAGCATCTGTGACCCGGACCTTCCAAACGTGGTCGGATACGACCCCGGTTCGGACGTCAGCATGGCAAAGGCCCTCTTGAAACTCGACCACATGGCCCGGGGGCCGTCCGACCCAAGGGTCAACGACTGGGTCGTCCTCTACGAGCGCATCGTGTCGACGCCGAAACCGCATGGGAAACATGACCTCGCCTGACCCGCAGAAAGCTGCGATAAAGTCCCGAAAGAGGATGGGGCCCAACGTGGAAGGCATGCCCAGATGATCAGATCGGCACGTGTCCTGTCGCCCTTGGCGCTGTTGATCGTCGTGTGGGTCATCACGATCGTCGTCGCCCTGCTGCCGCTCGCCTTTCCCGTCACATTCGACATTTCACTGGCGCTTTTGCGCCGCCAGGGCATGACGCCGGAGGATTTTTCCTGGATCGGCCTGGCTTGGCTCTGTCTGGCATTCGGGATCTTTGCCGTGGCCAGCCTGACAACCTTGCAGGTCATGCGCCCCCAAAAGCCTTTCCGGGGGGACATGGACTTCAACCGCATGGCGCGGATCAACTTTACCGTCGGCCTGGGTCTCCAAGGGATCACGCTCCTCTGGGTGCTTCTGACGGCGCGGGAGCTGGGCGGGATCGGTGCCTTGGCCGTGCTGGTCCAGCTCGATGCGCTCGAAGCCCGCGAGCAATTGCTCGACAACACGCTCTTCGTCGGAATGCGGATCATCTACGGGGCCTTGCCCGCCGTCGGGGCCATGGCCGCGACCCTGCTCGCCGCGGGAGCAAAGACCGGGCGGCTGGGTGCGACAGAACGCAGGATGAGCAAGGCAATTTTCCTCGCGACACTGGTCCTGCTCTTGATCCTCCCCATCGTGATGTCGCAGCGCCTTTTGCTCCTCCAACTCATCATCGCGTCCTATGTCGGCCTTTGCATGGTGCACCAAAGGCTTGTCGGTCAGAGGTATGTCCCGCTCGGCATCGGCCTGTTCATGTTCACATGGCTCGCGCGGGAAGCCTTGACCAACCCCACCGTTGACGGCGGGCCGCTTGAAGTCGGGATCGAGAAACTCGTGTTCTATTTCCTCAACGACCTGCTCAATTCATTCATGCCTTTCGGTCACGACTTCGACCATACCTATGGGTATTTCTCGTTTCGCTTCCTGGTGTATTTCACATTGACCGACGGATATTTCGCAACGCTCTTGCGGGATGAACTCGATCTGATCGGCGCCATTCGTGGCGGCGGCGCCTGGTCCGTCTTCACCACGCCCTATGTCGATTTCGGAGCAGTTGGGGCCGCCTTCTACCTGACGATCCTTTCGGTGCTGGTCACTGCCGCCTACCGCAAAGCATCGGAGTCCCCGGTGAGCGCGGCGATCTACGGTCACGTCGCCGCAGCGCTCCTCCTCAGCCCGCACACGATGTATTTCGGACATGCGAATTTCATCGCAATGCTGATCGTCACCGCCGTTGTCGGAGCGTTTGGCCGACACCAGGGCACCACATCGCGGGTTCAGTCCCCGCAGTCACCGACCTCGTGACCGCCAAGGTCCCGCGCGCATTCACCAACTGACCCTTGGGCCGGGAAAGCGGTCAAATTAGGCGTCCGCCATTTACACAACCTATCCGGGTGCGATACCCAATAAAGTGAGAGAATTCATTAAAGGAATTCGATGCGTATTTTTCATATGCTCACGCGTCTTCTGCGCGCCGGATCCGAGGAAAACACAGTCGCCACATGCCTTTGGCAGGCCGAACACGGCCATGATGTGACGCTGATCCATGGGCCCGACCCAGACCCGCACTGGGCCGCAACCTACGGCGGCAAACTGTCGTTCATTCAGATCGACAGCCTCGTTCATCCGATCAATCCCTTGCAAGATGTCAAAGCGGTACGCGCAACCCGACGCCTTTTCCGCGACCTCGACCCGGATGTCATTCACACGCACCAGAGCAAGGCCGGCATCATTGGCAGAGCGGCATCAAACGTCGCGCCCGCTGCCCTGGTCGTGCACGGTATCCACATCCTTCCGTTCGACGGCGTCAGCGCCGCGAAACGCGCGGTCTATGTTGCCGCCGAAAAATACGCCGCGCGACACACCGACCTTTTCATGGCGGTCTCCCGCAGCGTGGGCCAAGCCTATGTCGACGCCGGCATTTGCGATCAGGTGGAGCCGGTGTACTCCGGCATGCCCCTGGCGCGATTTCGCAATGCAACCCCACCCGCAGATTGGCCCGACCTTCTGGACCAGCCACCCGACGCGCCGCGTAGACCGGTGGTTCTGATGCTCGCCGCCTTTGAACCCCGCAAGCGGCACATCGGCTTCCTTGAAGCCATGACCAAAGTGATCCCCAACCATCCAGACCTGCGCATCCTCTTCGCAGGCAAAGGCCCCATCGAAGAGGAGGTCCGCGCGGCGGTCTCCCGTCTTGGCCTTGAAGACCATGTGACGTTCTGCGGCCATCGCGCCGACCCCCAGGCACTGATCGCCCTTGCAGATCTCTGTGTCCTGACCTCCGAACGCGAAGGCCTCCCCCGCGTGGTGGTTCAATCCATCACGGCAGGTACGCCGGTTCTGGTCTCGGACCTGCCCGGCATCGACGAGATCCTGCACGACGGGGTGAATGGGTTTATCACCGATGCGCACGACCTCGACGACACCGCGCAACGTCTGTCCGCGCTTTTGTCGGAACCCGCCATGTTGGCGAAACTGGCACAGGGAGCGCAGGAAACAGACGTCTCGAACTGGGACCTCGAACGCCTCGGCGCACGGACCACCGCGCTCTATAAGACCACGATCGCCCGGCGGCATGGCCATGCTGCACCCACGACATGACACGGGGAGATCTGCACATAAATGGACGGTTCCTGACCCAACGCATATCGGGCGTGCAGCGTTATGCCCGCGAGCTTCTCACGGCCTTCGACGGATTACTCGCAGGTGACCCGGCACTCGCAAATCATCTCGGACCGGTCCCGGTCTGGTATCCCAAGGGACCGCCCGTCATCGACCCGCCGCACTGGCGTGTGCTGGTCCCTACCGCCTTGCCGGGGTTTTCGGGACATGCGTGGGAACAGGTCACCTTGGGCCGCAAGGCTCGCGGCGGGTTCTTGGTGAGTCTCTGCGGATCAGGCCCGCTTCTGTGCCACTCCCAACTGGTCGTTTTTCACGACGCGAACACATGGACCATTCCGGAGGCGTTTTCGAGAACGTATCGCGCGTTCCACAGGTTTGTTCGCCCACGCCTCGCAAACCGCGTCCGCCGCATTGGAACGGTCAGCTCTTTTTCCGCCGGCGAACTGGCAACCTGTCTCGGCGTCCCGCAGGATCGGTTCACGGTGATATACAACAGCGCCGAGCACATCCTCACCCCGAACGAAGACCCCGAGACACTCACGCGCTACGGGCTTGAACCCGGGCAATACCTGTTCGTTGCGGGCAACCAGAGTCCGAACAAGAACATTGCCCGCCTGATCCAAGCCCGGCAGATCATCGGCCCCGGCGCGCCGACCCTCGCCATCGCGGGCGGGTTCACGACTGGCGTCTCGCAGGCCGATACGGCCTCGTCGGATGGTGTCATGTTTCTCGGTCGTGTCACGGACGAGGAACTGCGCGTGCTCTATGCCCAGTCGCGGGCCTTCGTGTTCCCGTCCCTCTACGAAGGCTTCGGCATCCCGCCACTCGAAGCGATGGCGCTGGGAACGCCGGTGCTATCCTCAAATTCCAGCGCCATGCCGGAGGTTCTGGGCGACGCGGTCAAGTATTTCGACCCCACCGATGCCACCGCGATTGCCGCCTGCGTAAAAGACTTCGTCGCTCTGCCCGACCGGGACCGACACGCTCTTGCCATGCGGGGACAAGAGCGGGCGGGTCGGTTCAGCTGGGCCACGAGCGCGCATCATCTGCTTGACCTTGTCTTGCAGGAAACCGGAGCCGGACAGGCATGACGAAGACCGTTCATCACGCGCCTCCGGACCGGACCCCGACGAAAGACCCGCTGCTTGTCGTCGGGTGCCAAAGGTCCGGAACGACCCTCCTCAGAACGATCCTGAACAGCCACGCCGACTGTGCCATCGGCTATGAGTGCGATTTCTGGGAACAGCTATACCCAATCTATGGCGAAACTCTCGACATCTGGACCCACAAGGAACGCTTTCTCGATGATCTGTTCTCGGTCCCGAGGTTCGCGTTCTGGAAATTGGACCGTGCCGACCTGGACGCCCTGTTCGCGGCGGCCCCGAAGCCAATCCCCTTCGCCCGGTCCATCCGCCTGATCTGCGAGGCCTACCGCCAAAAGCACAAGCCACGCGCGACCGCTTATGGCGTAAAGAACCCGAACTCCATCGAACGCCTCGACCTGTTTTTCGAGCTGTTTCCAAATGGCCGGGTCGTCCACATCATCCGCGATCCACGCGCGGTGCTCGCGTCGGAGAAAAAGAAACTCACGAAACGCGATGGGAAATTCAGTTCCCGGCTGAATACCATCCGTGTGGCCCGGCGGTGGAACCGGGCCATGCGGGGCCACGACGCGCACCGCTCCGATCCCCGGTATTGCGGGGTCCTTTACCACGACCTGATCACAGACACCGAACCGACGCTGCGCACACTCTGCAAGCGCCTCGCCATCCCGTTCGACCCTGACATGCTGCGGTACTACGAAACCGCCGATACGCCCGGTGCGGAGATGTGGCAGCACGCCCTGACCAAGGCCCCGCCCAACCCGAACCGACTGTCTGCGCATCTGGATGACCTCACCGCGTTCGAAAACGCGACCATGAACTATCTGTGCCGCGCGCATCTGGCCGACTACTCGGACGGCCAACAAACCGGCTTTTCCAGGATCACCCTCCTGCCGCACCTGACCTTGGGCTGGGCGCATTGGGCCATCGCGGGCCTCCCGCGCAAGACCGCGCATGTGGTCCGGCCACTGACCCGCACCAAGGCGCGCTGATCTCTCAGGTCAGGTATTTCCAACCGGACCAAAGCTCCTTGGACGCGGGCAACATCTCCAGGGTCGCGCGATAGGTCGCCTCGTATTCCATCGCGCAGAACGCACGGGCCGCTTCGGGGATGTCAAAGGTCCTGCGCGCCACATTGGCCATTTTGCCCAACTGCTCGGGCCGATACGGCAGATCAAGGAACGCCGTGAGACCGCGCAAGCCATCCCCTTTGAAAATCTCCTCGAACAGCACGGCTTTGAACCGCTCCGACCCGAAGGCCGCCGTCGCCTTGGCGATGGTCTCCTCATAACGGGTGCGATACGCGCAGCTCTGCGATGTCACGTAGGACCGGAACGCCTCCGTCACCGCCTGCGCATCATCGACCCCCATACGCACCTCCCCGGCCCGTGCGCGGACCTTATTGTGCGCGAACCCCGACACGCAGCGGTCAACCGGATCACGCAGGAGAAAGACGCACTTCACCTTGATCCCGCGCGCCTCGAACCCCTCGGCAATCCTTTCAAAGGTGTCTTGCGACAGCCCGGCATAAGACGGGGTAATATCGACAGCAGTGCCGCCCCGTGACAGCACCTTGGCGAAGTAGTCGAAATAATAATCGGGCGCGCGCTCCATCCGCCAGAGATGGTAGCGCGACAGGTTCGTGATCTGCGTGACCCTCCGGCGACGCGGGCGAAACTCCTCGATCTCCCGGTGATCCCAGACGTGCAATTCCTTTGGCCTGATCCGGCCCCGCCGCAGATCGCCGTTTGTGACGAGATAGTCGTAAAGCCATGTCGTCCCCGATTTCTGCGCCCCGATGCCCAGGATGAACTGCGTCATGACCAACCCTGCCTACGTCTCGTCAAATGCAGGAACAGGCCGCCGTGTCGCAAGGTCATGCCACGACCCGGGCGCGAGAAACCACACAAGTCCCGCGTAGGACACAAGCGTGACCAAAAGCGCCAGCGCATAGCCCCCTGTGGAGAAGTCCGCCCGGACGATCCATTGCGAAAACGCAAGCGGCAAGAAGGCCAGAAGAGCCGCGAGATAGGGGCGCAATACGGCGGCGACCAAATCCGTCGCCGCGACACGGAGCTTGCCCCCCAACGCGATGAAATACCGCGCCAACGCAACGTAGGAGCCTGCGACAAAAGCCGCCGTGACCGCTTCGGTCGAGATCAGTAGCGCAGGCGCGCCGAAGGCAAGCGTCAGCACGAAGGTCAGCATCGCGCGGCGCAGTGGAAGACCGGGATACCCGGCAGCAGTCGCGGCCTGCGTCAGGATCGTGACCGCGGTTATGTTGAAACCCAGAAGGCAAAGGATTTGCAGCGGCAGGACCGCCGCACGCGCATTATCCGGACCGATCGCCAGATCCAGAGCAGGCGCCGCCACCACCAGGGTTCCGACATAGACCGGCGCTGTGACAAGCCCCGCGATCCCAAGGCCCCGCAAAACGACGTCGCCGGACAGCACGCCCCCGGCCGCGTCCCGAGCGCGCGCGAAGAGCGGCAGCACGAGAAACCGAATGGGCGCAAGACAGAGGGCATCGAGGATCTGGTAAATGCGCTGCGCGATCTGAAATGCCCCCGCCGCGTCCAGACCCAGCACCAGACCGATGGCGACCTGCATCATCGGGCGGGTTCCGGCGGCGACAACGGCACGGGCAGAAATCGCGGTCATCTGCGGAAGCTCCGCCTTCATGTCCGCAATGCACGGCCCCCGGTGCGGGCGCCATCCGGCCAGTATGATCGAAAGCACCGCGCTCGCGACCGCGTTCATCCCCGCGAACCCGACCAGCGACCAAGCTCCCCACCCGGCCCGCGCGAGCCAGACCGCGACCACCGCCGCGGCGATCTGAACCACGACCGTGCGCAACGCGAGCGCCCGGACCTGCAATCGTTTTTGCAAAAGCCCCTCGGATACCGCCGACAGACCGAAGGCGACAGGAACCGCCAGCATGACCAGCATCATGGCCGCGACCGGCTCGCCGGACGGGCCGGTGCGCGCCAGGCCCCAGGCGAGAAGACCGATGCCAAGCACGGCGAACCCCGTGACCCCCAGAGACAGCCAGAACAACGCGGTGAAGGCCGGGGCACGATCATCCGGCCTGCAGTCGCCCGCAACGTGGATCGACGCCACCACGCTGTTCGAAATTCCGGATTTATGAAGCGCCTGCGTCCAGCGGATCGGGGCATAGGCCATCCCGAAGGCCCCGATCTGCTCCAGGGTCAGAAACCGCGCCAAGGCAAGAAACACCACGGCGTTGCCGCCAAACCGCGAAAACTGAAGCACGATGGACCAGACCGCCTGACCTTTGAGTGTCGTGCGCGCCATGCCTAGCCGCCGGTATCCGCGCGCCGTGACGACGACCCTCGCAGGTCTACCCGATCCGCGCCCGCCCTCATACGCATGTCGGCAGACCCTGGGCGTGTTCGTATATCGCCCTATCCGGGGCACAGAGCCGTTCGATCCGCTCGCGCAGACCGGGGGCCACGTCACGGCTTGCGTTGGATGTCTCCGGCCTCCTGTTGCGCGTCCAAGACACCACGGGCCGACCGATGATCTGACGTAGACCTTTGCGAAACGCCTCCGTTCGAGACAGATCGCCGATCAATGTAAACCGCGCCATGTTGGCGCGCGCGTCGCCCAGCGCCCGCTCCAGATCGTTCACGTGATGCTGGTACCTCCCCGCGAAATAGAAAAGATAGGTGGAGCCAAACCGCTGGGCCGCCTCGGTGTCCAGAAAGTCCTCCAGACCAGCGGCGCGCGCCGGGCCGGGATGATGGCGCTGGACATAGGCATAGTGCGACAGGAACCGCGCGACCGGTTCGCGCAGGAGCGTCACCGCCTTTCGGTCAGGATCGAGCCTTTCATGAAGCCCCGCGTTATAGGGGACATGCGCGGAAATGCAGGCCACGCCCCGGCCCATCAGATCGCCAAGCAGAACCGTTCGAATTTCGTATTGCCGAAGGGTTCGTTCAGTCCCCTCGATCCCCGGATAGAGAGCCTCGCAGATCGCGCGCGAGCGTCCCGGCCTGATGGTGGCCTGCGACGTGGCATAGGCCAGGCGCACCGCCGACCCGAAACTCGTCCCCCCGCACTTGGGCACATGAATATAGAGCAGGCGCGGCGCCATCAGTTGGAAACCCGCGCCTGATCCATCCCGTAATAGTCCCGATACCAGTCGACAAAGCGTGCCACGCCCTCCGGCACCCGCGTCTTGGGTGAATAGCCCGTCAACGTCCGAAGCAGGCTGGCATCGGCCCAGGTCGCCGGCACATCTCCCGGCTGCATCTCCATCAAGTTCCGCCTGGACCTGCGCCCGGTGGCCTGTTCGATCGCCTCGACATACTCCGTCAGTTGAACCGCCTCGGAATTGCCGATGTTGATCACGCGATGCGGCGCAACCGGCGACAGGCTGTCTCCCGGTGCGACCTCGCCATCCACCGGACGGGTCGGAACGGCGTCCATCAAAAGCACGATGGCCTCGACCAGGTCGTCGACATAGGTGAAGTCCCGCTTCATGTCTCCGTGGTTATACACGTCTATCGGCGTGCCTTCGAAAATCGCCTTGGTGAATTTGAACAGCGCCATATCGGGTCGCCCCCACGGCCCGTAGACGGTAAAGAACCGAAACATCGTGACAGGCAGGTCGAACAGGTGCGCATAGCTATGCGCCATGTTTTCGGTCGCCTTCTTGGTGGCAGCGTAGAAAGACATCTGGTGATCCGCCCGGTCGGTCTCCCGATAAGGCATCTCCGTGTTCGCACCATAGGCCGAAGAGGTCGAGGCCAGCAGCATATGCGCTGGCGGAACGAGACGCGCCGCTTCGAGGATTTCGAAAGTTCCCACCAGGTTGCTTTCCAGCGAAGCGCGAGGGTTCTTGATCGAATGGCGGACACCGGCCTGTCCCGCCAGGTGAATGACATACTCGGGTCGGTGGGTTTCAAAGAGGTCCATCATCCTGCCCGGCGTTTCGATGCTGTCATTGACGACAGAGAAACCCGAAGATTGCAGAAGCATCGCCTGGCGGCGTTCTTTCAAAGAAACGTCATAGAAATCCGAAAGATTGTCGATGCCAACCACCCGAAACCCGTCGCGCAGCAGGCGGCGGCACACATGAAACCCGATAAACCCGCTCGAGCCGGTGACCAGCGCGGTCTGGACCATCACATGCTCCCTAAACTTCCGGTTGCATATAATTGGACTATACATTCTCTTGGTTGTAAAGCCGAATAAGACAGCTTGCCCGTCCGGGCCAAAACCGGATGGATCGCGTCGGCAAGGTTCTGACAGGGGGCGGCGTGCCCTCGACCGCACCGCATCTTCGTCGTGGGATCATGGCACCGCCAACGCCCTGCCTCCGTTCAGGAAGCGGGCTCACCCGAGTGCGGCAGCGTCCAGCATGAAGGGCCTCAGTCGGCGCCGAAAATATCCCGCGTGAAAACTTTATCCATCACATCGCGGATTTCGTCGGTGATCCGGTTGGCAACAATCACGTCGCTCTCGGCCTTGAACGCCTCCAGGTCGCGAACCACCTGCGAGCGGAAAAACTCGTCACCCTCGAGAACCGGCTCGTAGACGATCACCTCGACACCCTTGGCTTTCAGGCGCTTCATGATCCCCTGCACCGAGCTTTGCCGGAAATTGTCCGACCCGGTTTTCATGACCAACCGGTAAATCCCGACCTTGCGCGGCCCGCGCATCAGGATCTGGTCGGACAGGAAATCCTTGCGCGTCCGGTTCGCATCCACGACCGCACGGATCAGGTTCTGGGGCACGTGATTGTAGTTTGCCAGAAGCTGCTTGGTGTCTTTCGGCAGGCAATAGCCCCCGTAGCCAAACGACGGATTGTTGTAGTGGCTGCCGATCCGGGGATCGAGGCTCACGCCCTCGATGATCTGTTGCGAATTCATGCCCCCGGCCATCGCATAGCTGTCCAGCTCGTTGAAAAACGCGACGCGCATCGCGAGGTAGGTATTGGCGAAAAGCTTGATCGCTTCGGCCTCGTCCGCGCCGGTGAAGAGCACGTCAACGTCCTTTTCGACCGCGCCTTCCAGCAAGAGATCGGCAAACCGCCGCGCCCGCTCCGACTGTTCGCCGACGATGATCCGGCTGGGATGAAGGTTGTCGTAAAGCGCCCGGCCTTCGCGCAGGAATTCCGGCGAGAACACGATCTGATCCGTCTCGAACCGCTCGTTCAGGCTCCGGACGTAGCCCACCGGAATGGTCGATTTCACAACAATCATCGCCGTCGCGTTGACCGCCAACACCTGCTCGACGACGGCCTCGACGCTGGATGTATCGAAATAATTGGTCTTCGGGTCATAATTCGTCGGCGTCGCCACCACGACGACCTCCGCGTCCTTGTATGCGGCTTCAGCATCCACGGTGGCTGTAAGCCTCAGGGTCTTCGTCCCCAGGAACTCCTCGATGTCCGGATCGACAATCGGGCTCTTGCCCGCGTTGACCGTATCGACACGGTCCCGCGACACGTCGACCGCAACGACCTCGTTGTTCTGCGCGAAAAGCACGGCATTCGACAGGCCAACATAGCCCAATCCAGCGACGGCAATTTTCATCTATTGTCCCTTTACCCGGAGCGCGATGGCTGGCCTGATCAACCGTTCAAACCCGGACGCGAGTGAACAGGATTTCTGCCCTGCCCGCAACCTGCCTTTCACTGCGCCAAACAGCCGCAACCCCATGAAAAGTCTAAAAATAAGGTATTTCTTCGACACCGTTGCGCCGAACGGGTGAACACGCGACGCGAAGGTGTCGGTCGTGCCGGGACCGAAATACGTGGCGGTTGTCTGCCTTTGGTGGCCCCATCGCCCCGCACATTGGCGCAACGCCACGCACTTGCGGCACGCACATCACGGCCGCGACCTATTTCGCGGCCCGGTGGCGTAGGCCGCGCGGGCCTCCCGTATCTCGCGGTGGTTGTCCTGCGCCCAATCGACAAGCCCCTTCATCGGGACCAGGAAAGAACGGCCCAGGTCCGTCAGCTCATATTCCACGCGCGGCGGAACTTCGGGATAGAGCGTGCGCCGAATGAAGCCGTCTTCCTCCAGGTATTTCAGCGTCTTAGACAGCATCTGTTTGGAAATGTCGCCAATTGCGCGATTGATCGCGCTGAACCGCAGCGTTCCGTTTTCGAGGACCTGTAGAACCAGCAGGCTCCATTGGTCGCCTATCCGGTCGAGTACATCGCGGATCGGACAAGGCTGTTCGAATTCAACGGGGGTTTCGAGGGGATTGGTTTGGACCATGCAAAGTCCTCCTTGGTTAGCGGTGATCTGCCAAAGGTCATCCCGGGATGACCTGATCACTGCAAAATGACGCCTTGCGATGTCGTACCGATACGCTAAGTCAACGCATAGGTCTACAATTTAGACCTACTCTTCAATCGAAACCAAAGGACAGAACAATGGCAAGAATCGCCCTCATAGGTGCCTCCGGCAATGCTGGTTCAAGTATTCTCAAGGAACTCTCGGACCGAGGCCACCAGGTGACCGCCATCGCCCGGAACCCCGAGAAAATCGCGGATCTGCCGGGCGTAACCGCCACCGGGTGCGACGCGCAGGATGGCGCTGCGTTGGCCGAAGTGGTCCGCGGGCACGATGCGGTTGTCAGTTCGGTCCGCTTCACCGGCACCGACTTTTCGATCATCACGGGCGCGCTGCGTGACGCCGGCGTCACCCGCTACCTTGTGGTTGGCGGAGCCGCCAGTCTTGAAGTCGCCCCTGGCCAGCGCCTGCTCGACCAGCCCGATTTCCCTGAAGCTTACAAGGAAGAGGCCACCAGCGGGGCCGACACGCTGGACTACCTGCGCACGCTAGACGACTTTGAGTGGACCTTCCTGTCGCCCTCGGCGATGTTCGTCCCCGGTGAACGCACTGGCACGTTCCGGTTGGGAAAGGATACCCTCCTGAGCAACGAAAACGGCTCCAGCATCTCCTTCGATGACTATGCCATCGCCATGGTGGACGAGATCGAAGACCCCAAACACATCCGCCAGCGCTTTACCGTCGGATATTGACCCAAACCCGGTGGCGACCGGTCCAGACACCGGACCGGCGCCCTTCGCCTGTCGCCGAAAGAAGAGCTGAAATCCATGCCCAAAACGATCCAGCTAACCTACATCTTCGACCCGCTCTGCGGCTGGTGCTACGGCGCATCACCCGTAATCGAGAAGCTCATGCAGCAGGACGACATCGCCGTCACCGCGATGCCGTCCGGTCTGTTCGCTGGCACCGGCGCATTCCCGATGAATGCCGGTTTCGCGGCAAATGCCTGGGAGGCCGATCAGCGGATACGGCATCTCACCGGCCAGGAGTTCAGCGAGGCCTATCGCAAAAATGTTCTGGAGGGCAAAACGGGTCGCGTGGATTCCGGCCCGGCCACCCTGGCGTTGACCGCGGTGCATCTGACCGCGCCCGACCGCGAATTCGAGACCCTGAAGGCCATCCAGCACGCCCGCTATGCGGACGGGCGCGACAATGGCGATCCCGTCGTTATCGCCGATATTCTTTCCGAGCTGAGCCTCGACGCGGCCGCTGCGCGCTTCGCGTCCCCCGATGAAGAGCTGAAGGTCCTGAATGAAAGCCGGATCGAGCAAGCACGGGCCCAAATGCGCCGCTTTGGCGCCCGTGGTGTGCCGACGCTCGTCCTTGGTGAAGGTGCCGATGCCCGCATCGTCCGATCCGACGCGCTCTATGGCAGAAATAACGACCTGATCGCCAGCTTGCGGGCCGACTGACCCTCTTCCCGGTTTTCAGGAAGCGAATGGGATGAACGCAAACACCGTCATCGCCCGGGCTTTTCAATGACGCCTCGTCAGAACGCCAATGTCGGCACGTCGACGATGGTCGCCCCACCATCGACGGTCAGGATCGCGCCGGTGATCATGCGGGCTTCCTCGGCACACAGAAACGCCGCTGCCGCCGCGACATCGGCACCCTCGGCGGGGCGGCGCAGGGGAACATCGCGGGTGACGAGCGCATAGGCCTCTTCGACCGTGGCGAGGCCTTTGCGCTCCATCAGCTCACCCATTTCCATATCCGCCATCTCGGTGCGCACCCAGCCGGGGCAGATCGCGTTGCAACGCACGCCCTCGGGTCCGAAATCGCGGGCGATGGACTTGGTCAGCCCGATCAACCCGTGCTTCATCGTGACATATCCACATGCTTCGGGCCCCGCTGCCAAACCGGCGATGGAGGCCATCATGAGGACATTACCCTGCCGCTCGACCAGGGCCGGAAGGGCGGCGCGGGCGGCGGCATAGGCGGTGGTGAGATTGGCCTGAACCGCGTTGCTCCAATCTTCTTCCCCGGTCTCGGTGATCGTACCGAACCCAAAGCCGCCCGCGTTGCAGACCATGACGTCGAGACCGCCGAAACGCTCTGTGGCAAGGTCCACCAGCCTGGACATATGCGCACTGTCCGACGCATCGCCCGCCACGGCCATGCCACCGGTGCGCGCCGCCACCGCCTCGATCGGTTCGGCCCGACGTCCGGTCAGGATAACGTTGCCGCCTTCGGCGGTGAAACGTTCGGCAATCGCGGCGCCGATGCCCGTCCCTGCCCCGGTGATAATTGCGGTCTTCCCCGTGAAACGGTTCATCTCCTTGCCTCCCCTTTTTCCAGATAGTCCAGCGCCAGCGCGCGTGTCGTTGCGATGAACCGGGCGTTGCGCTCGGAGGAGCCGTCTTCATCCAGCCGATCCGCGATCCAGCCCACGTAAGTGGCCGAGCGCAGGACGAGGAACAGGTCGAGCGCTCCCGTGTCCAGCGGGCGCACGGAACGGTAGCCCTCGATCAGCGCGGTTTTCAGGTCCGGGTAATTCGGTTCGGCCATGTTCTTGAGGAGCGTGGTCGCCACGTCGAACAGCCGGAAGCCGAAACCGGCGTCGTCAAAGTCGATCAGTTGCAGCTTGTTGCCGTCGACCATGACGTTCTCGCGCACGAGATCGGCGTGAATCAGGCCATAGTCGAGCCCCGGCGCACGGGCGGCAAGATCGCGGCCAGCCTCGTCTCGCAGCCGGTCGAACAAGGCGCGATCATCATCGGCCAGCGTGGGGTTGTCCCAGAATCGCCCCCAGACGGGCGCGTCGCCCAACAGCCCTGCGTGATCCCAAGAGCAGCGGGTGAAGGTCGCCGTCGGCGTCCAATCGTCCATCGCTTGGTGAAACCGCGCCATCTCGCGGCCGATACCTTTGAAAAGCGCCACGCTGTCCCCGGCCGCGAGCGGCGTGCCGGATTTGCCGACCGTCGTGCCCTCCAGCCAGCTCAAGAGGTCGATCTGCAGGCCGTCGACCACGTGGAGGTAATCGCCCGAGGACGAGGCCACGGGCGCGGGCACGTGCAATCCGCCCTGGCGCGCGGCCTCCATCATTTCCAGTTCCGACACAAGCTCGGCATCTGTGCGGTAGCCTGCGCGGTGCAGGCGAAGGGCATAGGTCTGCTCCGCGTGCTGCACCTGGTGCACGACATTTTCGCGCGCGGCGAACAGCCGGTGCCCGGCCCCGGCCATACCCCACAGGGCAAGCGCTTGTTCGACCGTCCCGGTCATGACAGCGGCGTGTCCCGAAGCACTTTGTCGAGTCCGTCGAACAGCATGTCGGCATTCTCCAGAGAAAAGACCATCGGCGGGCGGATCTTGAGGGCGTTCTTGTGGCGCCCGAGCTTTGACAGGATGAAGCCCTCTTGCCGCATCGCGTTGATCACGCGATCGGTAAAGGCGCTCGCGGGGTCTTTCGTTTCCCGGTCGGTCACCATCTCGGCCCCGAAAATCAGACCCGATCCGCGCACGTCCCCGATCACCTCGTAGCGCTCCATCAGGTCGCGCAGGCGTTCTTGTGCATGTTCGCCCACGACGCGCGCATTCTCGACGAGATCCCGGTCCTGGATCTCGCGCAACACGGCGAGGGCGGCGGCGGCGCTGACCGGGTTGCCGCCGAAGGTGTTGAAATAGCGATAGCCGGAGCGGAAGGCGGCCATGGTGTCGGCACTGGTCACGACACCACCGACCGGGTGGCCGTTCCCCATCGGTTTGCCGATGGACATGATGTCGGGCACAACGCCCATTTTCTCATGCGCCCACAGGTGCGTGCCAGTGCGGCCAAAGCCCGATTGCACCTCGTCGCAGATCAAAAAACCGCCCGCCTCGCGCACCACCCTGGCCACCGGCGCAAGCCAGCCATCAGGATTGTTCGGGAAGCCTTCGTTCAGGAAGTAGGGGCAGATGACCAGCGCGGCAAAGCCGGTGCCGTCCGCCTCATGCGCCGCGATCTGCTCGGCCACGGCGGCCGCGAACTTGGTGCCGTCGGGGTCCGGGTTGCGATAGCTGTCGGGCGCGTCCACGAATTTGAAATACTGTTCCAGCCCAAAGCCCACGGTGGGCACGTTGGATTTGCTCAACTGGCTCACCAGCGCGGTGTTGCCATGATAGGTCGCGTCTGTCGCGATCACGCCGCGCTTGCCGGTCACCGCCTCGGCCATGCGCAGCGCGACATCGTTCGCCTCGGACCCGGTGCAGGTCATCAGCAGGGTATCGAGGCTCTCGTCGAGCGTCGCGGTCAGCGCCTCGGCATAGTCGAGAATCCCATCATGCAGGTAACGCGTGTGCGTATTGAGTGTCGCCGCTTGGGTCGAGATGGCGTCGACCACGCGCGGGTTGCAATGGCCCACCACCGGCACGTTGTTATAGCAGTCGAGGTACCTGCGGCCCTCCGCATCCCAAAGCCAGACGCCCTCGCCTTTCACGAAATGCACGGGATCGTCGTAGAAGGTCGAAACATTCGGACCAAGCAGCCGCCGCCTGTCGGCGATAAGCTCGGATTTTGTGCGTGTCATGGGGTCGTCTCCGTCGGGTTTCTGCGGGCGCAATCATCACGGCGCAGGTTGATCGGGCTCGAATGCGGCAGGCATGGTGCCGCCGAGCGCATGGGTGATGGCGGCGCAGCCGCGTCTTAGTTCGTCGATGATCTGGTCACGCAGGTCCGGGGTGAGCCGCCCGGCGGGCACCGGCACGGCAAGGGTGCCGACCGCGGTCCCCTTGGGGCCGAAAAACGGCATACCATGCGACTGGATGTCATTCGTGAAATACTGGTCGGAAAAGCTGTAGCCCTGCGCCTGTGTCTGGCGCACGAGATGCAGCAGGTCGGATTTTCCGATCACCGTGTTCGGGGCGTAGGACTTTCGATCCTGTGCAATGGCATAGTCGACCGCGCTCTCGGGCCCAAAGGCAAGCATGGCGAGGCCGGACGCCGTGGCATGAAGCGGCAGCATTTCCGATTCGTCGAAGATGACCCGCGTGCCGTGAACCTTGGGATCGGCGGAATAGACCGTCGACATCACATCCCCCTGGAGCAGCGCGGCATGGACCAATTCTCCCAGCGTCTCGGCCATGCCGTGCACGATCGGGCGGATGAAGGTGCGCAGGGGAAAGCTTGTTTCGCGCACCGCCGCAAGCCGCAGGATCGCGGGGCCAAGCCGGTATTTCCGGGTCTCCGGGTTCTGTTCAAGATACCCGTTTTCCTCAAGTTCCTGGAGGTGGCGGCGCACGGTCGCCTTGTCGCCGCCTGTCAGGCGCACGAAACTTGCGAGCCCGATTTCGGCCCGGTCGGATGAGAAATGGTTGAGCAGTGTCACTGCCTTGGTAATCGTTCCCAAGTGGCGTTCCGTTCGCGTCTTTTCTTCCCGTGTTCATCAATGTGTTGACACCCGCGCCCGGCGGCGTCAATATTTTTTGAATACGCGGTATCAAATAATGAACCACCACTCGAATTCCAACAAGGAGCCTTCCATGACATCTACACTCGTGAAAGCCGGCATCACGGCACTGACGGCAGCGATCCTGCCCGTTGCGGCATTTGCCGAATACCCGGAACAGCCGGTGGAATTCGTCGTTCCGTTCCCGCCGGGCGATCTCGAAGACGTGTTCACCCGTCTCATCGCCGACCAGTTTCAGGAAACCTATGGCGTGCCCGCGGCAGTTGTGAACAAGCCCGGCGGCGGCGGCGGACCCTTCCCCGGTGCTGCGGAAGTCGCCATGGCGGACCCGGACGGCTACACCATCGGGTCCTTCGTGATCGACATTCCCGTGGTCGGCCCGCTGGTCGGCATCCCGGCGCTCGACCCCAATCCGTTCGAGCCGATCGGTTCGTTCCTGACCTATCCCTTCGTCATCGCAGCCTCGGCAAGTCAGCCGTATGACGACATGGAAGGTCTGGCGGAACATGCGCGTGAGAACGACGTGGCGCTCGGCCACTTCGGGAACTTCCTGATCCCGACACAGGTCACCCTGGCCCATGCCAAGCTGAACGACTTCGCCTATGGTTCCGACACCGCTTTCGACGCGCTCGATTGCAACACCTTGGCCTCGGGCGATGCCGATGTCATCAACACCAACCTTCAGTCGGTCCTGCCCTGCATCGACGACGTGAACATCCTTGCCACCATCGGCGATACCCGGATTCCGCTGACCCCGGATGTGCCGACCATCAAGGAACTCACACCGGCGCTTTCCGCAAGCCTGTGGAACGGTCTCTTCGTGCACAAGGACACGCCCGCCGACGTGCGTGAGAAGATCGCGGAGGTCGCCAAGACGGTGATCGCCTCGGACAAGGCGAAAGAGATCGCGGACGAAACCGGCGCCGTGATCTACTGGCGCGGGGCGGACGAAACGACCGCCCAGATCGAAGCCGACGCCAAGACGCTTGGCGAGATCGAGGCGCTTCTCGCCGAGTGATCCGGCGACCATGCACCCCTGCACCAAGTCCCGACCCCGCGCCCGACCGGCGCGGGGTTTTTCGCTCAGTGACGGAAGATGAGTTTGCCGGCACATCTCCGGGGTGACCGACGCCCCCTGGCACGAAATGATCGACCACCAGGGAGAGTGATTTCGTCTGCCCTCAGCTTAGATGGGCGTAAAGCGTCGTCGGCGCGCGAAACTCCCAGCCAAAGAACTCATAGGGCTGGCTTCGGTCGAGGGTGATCTCGTCGAAGGTCTCCAGCAGGATGCGGATCGCAAGCTCCATCTGGGCCAGCGCCAGCCATTTGCCCGCGCAGAAATGCGCCCCGAAGCCGAAGGAGGCGAGCCCCGTCTCGGGTCGCTCGATGTCAAAGCGATCCGGGTTCGCGAAAACGCCCTCGTCGCGGTTGGCCGAGGCGAGCACCGCCGACACCGTCTGACCGGCCGGAACAGTGACACCGCCGATCTCGATGTCTTGCGTCGTGGCCCGGATCTGCGTCCCGATGGGCGCGACCCAGCGAACCCCCTCGGCCACAGCCCGGCGCAGCGTCTCGCCAAGATCGCCGCGCACCTTTGCCATTTGGTCGGGGTTTTCCATAAGCCCGATCATCGTATTGCACGCACCGTGCCCCGGCTCCTGCATCCCGCCAAGCAGCGTGACGAGCACCGAAGGCATGATGAACGCCCGGCTGCGCCGCTCACCCTCTGGCATCCCGTGATACATCATATGCGACAGGGGCGAGGAATCCGGCTCTTTCTCGATCCGCTCGAAAACCGGCGCCATCGCGGCGTCGATCTTGGCCTTGGTCTCCTCGCAAATCCGCGCCCGCTCCGGATCGTCGGAAAAGTTGATCGCCCCCAAGGCCAGCCCGTGAAACCAGTCCCTGAGGGTGGCCACGTCAACGTCCGTAACCCCGAAGCTGCGCGCGAGCGTCAGCACCGAAATCGGCTCGAAATAGGCATCGACAAGATCCACCGGCTTGGATGTGTCCATCGCCGCGATACAGTCGCGTGCGACCGGGCGCACCAGATCGTCGATATAGCTCGCCACCTTCTTTGGCATGTAATGCGGCGCGACGCCCTGCCGGAGTTCCCGGTGAACGTCCCCATCGGCGTGGATGATCGCGGGCTTACCGAAATACTTTACGACAGGCGCGTTGTCGTCCTCGGCCTTGAAAAGCTCGGGATTGGTCGTAACGAAACGCACATCGTCCCACCGCGTCACCAGCCAGCTGTTCAGCGCCGGGGAATAGGCGACGGGGTTGTCCTTGCGCAGTCTCGCATAGATCGAATAGGGGTCTCGCTCGATATCCTCGACCGAAAAGTCGGTGGTGGTATCAGACATACGCCACCCCCGCCGACCAAAGCCATTTGTCGGTGCAAAGTGCCGGGCCACAGGCCAGGCGCACGGCCGATCCGGGTCGCGCAAACATCATTTTCAGTCTCCCTGTCCGTCGTTATTTAAAAAAGAGGCTAGCCAAAGGCCCGCCACCTGTATTGATATTTTCCAAGACATTTTTGACACTTTTTCAGGTAGGCATGACGCAATCCATCGTCAGATCATCGGTCGTTTCCGGCCTGAACGCATTCATCCGGGACTTGGGGTTCGACCCCGCCCGGACCGTGCCCGCGTATCTGCAAGAGATTGCCGCCGGCACGGTGCCCACGTTCTCGCTTTCCGATTACATGGAGCTTCTGAACATCTGCGCCGAAACCACGTTGACGCCGAACTTCGGTCTGCGGTTCGGGGCGCGCTACCGACGGCGCGATCTCGGTCTCATCGCGTATCTCTTTACCTACAATCACCGGCTGGCGGACTCGATGACCGGGTTCCAGACGTATTTTTCGACCCTCCAGACCCATTCGCATTACGCCCATTACACGGCGGGCGACATGGCGGTGGTCGAATACCTCGCGCCGGGACCGGACCCGCTTTTCAAAGCGCAGGATGCCGAGTTTTCGATGATGGTGCAGCTACGCTGTTTTCAGTTCTCGCTCGGACAGAACTGGACGCCGACGCGGATGGAATTCGAGCATCCGTGCCTGTCGACGCCTGACATCATGTCCCGCGCCCTGAATTGCGAGATCCGCTTTGGATGCGGCATGAACCGTATCCTTTTTCCCAAGTCCCAGCTGTTCTCGGAGAATCCACAGGCCGATCCCCGGATCGTTGCCCTGATACAGGATGCGCTGGACGCGGAACGGGCCGAAGCCGAAAAGCCGGTGGACTTCGTGGAGGCGGTTCAACGAAAGGTCCGGGAGCATTTTCGCAAGGAGCGTCCCGTGACCGCCGACGCGATCGCGGGCGCTCTCGGCATATCCGTATCTCAGTTGGACTATCGCCTTCGGGCGCTGAGCCTGTCGTTTCGCCGGGAACTCAATGCGATCCGGCAGGCCGAGGCCGAGTCCTTGCTAACGAACTCGGACCTTGCCATCGGCGAGATCGCGTCACGGCTGGGTTATTCCGAGGTCAGCGCATTCAGCCGGTGGTTCAAGTCCCGGACGGGCGGATCGGCCACGCGATACCGCCAAGACCGGCGCGAGCCGAGGCCCCGGGAGTGAGGGCCGGGCACGCGCCGCTTTATCGTCGATCAATCGACGACGAAGACCTCAAGATCGACAAAGCCGTCGGCCATCCGCGATGTGAAGCGGCAAACGAATTGCGAGGTGTTGAGCCATGCATAGACCTGCGAGCCGGTCTCGAACCGGGGCACGGCCTTGCCCGAAAACGTGTCATCCTCGCCGGGCACGGGCACGCAGGACCCGGCATTCACGATGGTTGCGAAACTGCCGTCATCCAGCTTCAGCACGTAATGCGCTTCGACATCGGCACAGCCATCGTCGTCAAGCCAGGCCCAGTCAAACCCACCGGGCACAACCTCGCCATTGATCCCGGGGCCGCTGATCGTGCCACCCGTGATCGGCACCACGGCGCGGACACGGTGACCCACCGGCCCGACCATAAACGGTTCCGAGATGGTGACATGCAGGGTGGCGACATAACGTGTCGTCGGTCTGTCAATCATCCCCATTAGCGAAAACCAGGGGCCAGGGGCGCGGTGCCGAAGGCGCGATCGCAAGCGGCGGCGAAGGCCAGCGTGGTGCGATCGCCATAGAGGTCGCCGATCATCTGCACCCCGGCAGGCAGCCCGTTCACAAGCTCCGGCAGGGGCCGAACCGTCGCGGGCAGATGGGCGAGCGTCGCGGCCCCCGGCCACAGCAGGTTTTCCATATAGGGCCGCTCCTCGCCCGACACCGCAAGTGTGCGCCGCAATTGCGGCAGGGGACCGTGACCATCATCGACCTGGTGCGTGAAGGCCGTGTTCATCGAGACGGGGGCCAGCACGATGTCGGCCTCCTCGAACACCGCGCGCCACCTGGCGATGTAGTGCGCCTGCCGCTCCTGCAACGCGGCCATCTCGGCCACGCTCGCCCGCATGGTGGCGGCAATGGTCGCCGCGAACGGATGGTCGGGCAGATCCTTCGCCGCGTGTTCAAAGCCCGCCACCTCGTCATCCGGCATGCCCGATCCGATCACGGCGAACAACATGCGGAAATAGAGGTCATCGGCAGGGTCGACCGGCGCGATGGGGCCGGACAGGCGGGTGACGATGGCGCCCTCTGCTTCCAGCATATCGGCAAAATTCGACAGTGCAGCGCGGTAGCCCGTGTCCACCGGGAACCCGTCCAGCCAAAGGACGACACGCGCCCCCCGGATCGACGCAACACGCGGCGGCGTCAGTGCAAGGTCATAGCCCGGATGACCGCCTGCAAGCAGGTCCATCGCAAGGCCGAGGTCCCGCGCACTACGGGCCAGGGGCCCACAGACTGCCAGGGGCGACGGCGTCAGCGCCCCCGGCCCCGGCGGCACGTGCCCCCGCGACGAGACGATGCCGTATGTCGGCTTGTGACCGTAGACACCGCAATAATGCGCGGGCACCCGGATCGACCCGCCGATGTCGCTGCCCAGTTCCAGCGGGGTCAGACCCGCGGCCAGCGCCGCCGCCGACCCGCCGGACGACCCGCCCGCGCTGCGCGTCCCGTCCCACGGGTTTCGTGTCACGCCGTGGATCGGGTTATAGCTTTGGTGGTCGGAGGCGGCGAGCGGCACGTTGGTCTTGCCAAAGATAACCGCCCCGGCGCCTTTGAGCCGCGCAATAGTGTCGGCGTCGCGCGTCGGCCGGTACTCGGCGAGGTCCGGGATGCCCGCCGTTGTGGCAAAACCCTCGACCTCGTAACAATCCTTGACGGTCATGGCGAGCCCGGCGAGCGGCCCGGTGATCTCGCCCCGGTCCACCGCCTGCGCCGTGGCCCGGGCCTGATCCTCGTTGATCTCGACCACGGCATTCACGCTGTCGGCAGTGCCGGGCAGCCGGGCCAGCGCGTTGTCGAGCAGTTCTTCGGCGCCGATGGCACGGGTCGCCAGCGCCTCCAGCGTTTCTGTCGTGGTCCAATGATGGGGTTCGGAGGTTGGGAAACGTGTCATCGTGTTACTCTGCCTGTCTTGCGAAAATGGAAATCCCGGATCAGCGGCCAAAGGCCGCGCGGAGCCAGCAGCAGAACGACCACCGCAAGCGCTCCCATGACGATCCAGTAGGTGCCGCCGGAAAAGCCCGCGCTGGTCATCGCCTCGCGGATCATGATGAACAGAAGCGTGCCGATGATCGGCCCGGTGAGCGTGCCCAGCCCGCCGATGATCGAGACGAACATCATCACGATCAGCCAGTTCATCTGGAACGCATCCGCTGCCGAGATGTAGAGCGTCGTGATGTAGTAGAGCGATCCGCCCGCCGCGCAGCCCATGGCGGCAATCACGAAGACCATCAGGTGCATTCGGCGCACGTCCACGCCGCAGGCCGAAGCCGCATCCGGGCTGTCGCGCATCCCAAGAAGCGCGAGCCCGGTGGTGGACTTCAGAAACAGCCGCAGCGCGACGATGATCGCAACAAAACCAAAGGCCGCGATAAAGAACACCAGCCGCTCGGGGTTCATGGTCATGGAGGCGCCACCGGGGCGCAGCACGATCCCGGCCGATCCGCCGAGAAAGTCAAAACGCATGAAAACGGCGGCAAGGATCTCGGCCACGACCCACATGCCCACGGCGAAATAGGCGTTCTTGAGGTGGAACACGACAAGGCCCAGGGGCACCGCGAGCAGTCCGACGATGAGCGGCGTGACGCCAAGCCAGACCCACAAGGGGATCTGCGTGGAATTGGCGCCAAGGAACAAAAGGTATCCCCCCAGCCCGAAAAACGCCTGCTGACCCAGCGACACCTGCCCGCCGAAGCCTGCAAGCAGGTTCCACATCTGGGCGAGGATCAGAACGACCATCACCTCGGTCAGCAGGAAAAGCATCCCCGGCTCGAAGACGAAGGCCCCGGCAAGAGCTGCGGCGAACCCGCCCGCCAGCAGGATGAGGTTCATATGGCGATCCATCACGACAGCCTCCCGGAAATGGCGCGAACGATGAGGATCGCGAAAAAGGTCAGGTGGACGTAGAGAAGCCCCGCGTTGCTGTCGAACCGGCTGCTCACGATCTGGACGACGCCGAGCAAGACGCCGGCAGCAAAAGCGCCGCGGGTCGAACCGAGACCGCCCAGCACGACCACTTCGAAGGCGACCAGCAGGTAAGAAACCCCGGAATAGGGCGAAACGCTCGCCCGCATGGCCAGAAGCACGCCCGCAAGCGCGGCGAACCCTGCCGCGAGGGCAGCGACCTTCACATGCACATGTTTCACCCGCACCCCCATAAGGGCTGCGATCTCGGGCCGGTCCGACAAGGCGCGCACTTCGCGCCCGAAGGCGGTGCGGCGGATCAGGAGCGACAGGCCCACGAACACGGCGACAGCGAGGACGAGCGTCACCAGCGGCAGCGCACCGAACGACATGCCGCCGATCTGGAAACTTCGCTGGGCAATTCCGCCGACATCCAGCCCGCGCAGGTCCGCGCCCGCCGTTTCGACCAGGAGGTTGCGCAGGATCACGGCGATGCCGAAGGTCACGAGCATCGGCACCATCGGGTCGCGAAACGCCATCGCGCGTTCGACGAAGGCAGCCTGAAGCAGCCCGCCGATCAGGGCACAGGCGGCGAAGGCTCCCACAAGGACCAGCGCGATAGGCAAGGCGGGCATGACGGTCACCAGGCCGACCGCCACGAAAGCGCCGATGGTGATCATCTCGCCGTGTGAAAGGTTCACGACCCTGAGGATGCCGAAGGTCAGGGCCAGCCCGGCCCCGATCACCCCGTAGAGCCCGCCCAGCGTGATGCCCTGGAACAAGAGTTCAATGGTTGTCTGTATCATGCGGTCAATCCGAAATAGGCGTCTTTCAACGTTGCGGCATTGGCCGTCGCGGCCTCGGCCTCAAAGGTCACGCGGCCCTGGAACATGCAGGCGACGCGGTCCGCGATCCTGGCGGCCCGGGTCACGTCCTGATCGACCACGACAAGCGCGGTGCCTTCGGCCTGCACGCGTTCAAGGGCGGCATAGACCTCGCCGGTTATCAGCGGCGACAGGCCCAGCGAAATCTCGTCACACAAAAGCACGCGCGGGTTGGCCGCGAGCGCCCGACCGATCGCGGCCATCTGCTGTTGCCCGCCGGACAGCGCGGCAGGCGACAGGCGCCGCTTGTCGCGCAGGATCGGGAACAGCTCGTAAATCGCGTCGAGCGACCATATCCCGGTTCGGGCCGATTGCCCGATCAGCAGGTTCTCTTCGATCGAGAGGCTGTCGAACAGCAGACGCCCCTCCGGCACCAGGGCCAGACCCGCGTTTGCCGCGGCCCGCGGATCGCCCGGCGCCAGGGCCACGCCGTCGATGCGGATCTCGCCCCGGGTTGGGGTCATCAACCCGCAAAGCACGCGCAACAGCGTCGTCTTGCCCGCACCGTTCGCGCCGACCAGCGCCAAGGTTTCGTGGTCGTCAATGCTGAACGACAGCCCGTCGAGCGCCCGAAGCTCGCCGTAAGACGCGGCTATGTTGTCGATCTCAAGCAACTTCATCGTCGGGCACCCCCATGTAGATCGCTTGCAGATCGGGATCGGCCCAGACTTCTTCGAACGGGCCGTCGAGGATCTTGGCCCCCTTGTCCATGACCACGAGCCGCTCGCAGACGCCGCGCAAAGCGAAAGGGATATGCTCCACCCACATCACCGCCCGGCCGTCGCGCAGTTTGCGCACCAGCTCCATGATCTGTTCGATTTCCGGCTCGGTCAGACCCGCGCCCACCTCGTCCAGGAGCAAGACCTTGGGGCGCGCCGCGACCGCCTTGGCCAGTTCCAGCCGCTTGCGGCTGAGCAGGCCCAGGTGTTCGGCATCGGTGCCGGCCAGCTCGGCCAGCCCACACATTTCGAGCACCTCTTCGACCCAACGTTCAGCCTCGGCGCCATGAAGCCCGGCACCGAACACCGCGGGCAGGCGCAGGTTCTCAGCCACCGTAAGCCGCCCGAAGGTTTGCGGGATCTGCGCGGCCCGCGCGATCCCCGCCGACACGCGACGGTGCACCGCCATTCGTGTCAGGTCGCGGCCTTCCATGATGAGGCGGCCCTCGTCCGCTTTCAGTGATCCGACAAGCAACCCCAACAGCGTGCTTTTGCCCGCGCCGTTGGGACCGATGACGCCGACACTTTCCCCGATGTCGAGGTCAAGATCGACAGACGCAACTGCAGGCACACCGTTGAACGACTTGGACAGTCCGGTGGCCCGCAGAAGCGCGTTCCCCTTTTCACAAAACATTACAAGGACAGGGGAACAACTTCTTCTTCAACCGGCACCTGCGGCATCAGTTCGTTGTCCACGATCTTGAGCTCGTAGGGATACTTGCCACCGGCGCTCTTGCGCCATTGCCCCGCTACGAGACCGGTGATCGCTGTGCTCTTGACCGGGCTATTGGCGAAATCGACCGGGCCAACGATCGTGTCCGTATTCAGCGTGGCGATGCCTTCGCGCAGGCTGTCGGGATCCAGCGGGTCCGCGGCATTGGCAAGCGCGGCAAGCCCGACTTCCCACATCGCGTGACCATAGCCGAGCGGCTGCGTCCATTGCTGGCCGGTATCCTCTTCCCACTGTGCGGCAAGCGCCTTGGCGCTCTGGCCCGTGACCGAGCTTTCGAACGGGAAATTCGGGGTCCACCACACCTCGGTGCCCAGGCCGTCGCCCCGGTCGCCAAGCGCGTTGACGGACGACGGGAACAAGAAGGCCGCCGCCATGGCACAGGCCTTGGGGGACAGGCCCGACTGCGCCACCTGGTTCCAGAACGGAACGAAGTGGTTGGCATACATGAAGCCCGACAGGATGTTGGTCTCGGCATCGCGGAACATCGACACCTGGTTCGAGAAATCGTTGCTCGTGATCTGGAACGGACCGGCTGCCGTCTGCGTGTAACCGGATTGCTCCAAAACCGCCGGCAGGCCCATCTGCGGGTGCATCAGCCCCTGCCCCGCCGGATTGTCGAGGAATAGCGTGCCCACGTTCTTGTTGGTGTCGAGCGCGTTGAAAATGCTGACAAAGGTGTTCAGCACCGCGTCAGAACCCGCGAAGAAGTGGAAGGTATAGGGAAAGCCCTTGTCCGGCGTGCCGCCACGCGGGAAAAGCCAAGCCTGCCAAGGCACCATGGATGAGATCGTCGGCACCTTGCGGGTGTCGGCCAGTTCGCCAATGGCCATGGCCGCGTCCCCGTCCGGCGTCAGGATCAGGTTGCAGCGCTCGCGCAGAACCAGATCGCTCGCCACGGTCGAAGAATGCTGAAGCTCAGAGCGGTTGTCGCGGATGACAAGTTCCACGTCATACGTCTTGCCGTTCAGCGTCAGCCCGTTCTTGACGTGATTCTTGATCGCTTGGATCGACCATTCATCGGTGGCGCCAAAGTCGGCGCGAATGCCTGAAAGCGGCCCGGCGTAGCCGATCTTGATGGTGTTCGATGCGGCCCGCGCGATGCTGGGAGCGAAGAGGCCCGTGGCAGTTGCAGCGGCGCCGAGCCGCAGGAAGCTGCGCCGGGACGGTGAGGTCCAACCTTGTGTCATGAATTTTCTTCCCTGTTGTTCTTGTCGGCCTTATGTGACCATTGGTAACAATGTGACCAGTGGTTACGTTCTGTCAAGATTCGTTTTCAGCGCAACGAAGAAAGACCGGCGCGACCTCGCCAAATCTCCTTTCCGCGGTTAAAACCGCTACAACCTGAAGAAAGCCGACAAGAGCTCATGCCACCCCTACCACCCAAAACCGCATCGACCCGCGACACCTACCACCACAACGATCTGCGCAAGGCCGCGGTCGAAAAAGCCGTGCAACTGATCAGCGACCGGGGCGGCCCGAACTTCTCGCTGCGCGAACTGGCGACGTCCTTGGGCGTGAGCCATTCGGCGGTTTACCGGCATTTCGCCGACAAGGACGCGCTGCTGGACAGCGTCACGGCTCTCGGGTTCGAGGAAATGACACGCTATCAGTCGATGGCACAGGCCCGCGCCGAGGCCACGCCGCTGGGCCAGCTCACCGCGCTTTGTGCCGCGTATATCGAGTTTGCACGCAAAGAGCGGGGCTATTTCGCGCTCATGTTCCATGCCTACCCGATCAGCGACGCGACCGCAGCCGCGCGCGATCTGCATAACGCCAAGGCGCTTGAAACTCTCGTGACGGCGATCATCGAAGCGCAAGAGAACGGCGACATCATTCCGGGCGACCCCGAACGCATCGCGGCCTTTCTCGTGCTGTCTCCGCACGGGCTCGCAAGTTTTCAGGCGCAAGGACACGTGCCGCAGTTCATTGCGCGCCAGAACCCCGGACCGCTGTCCCCGGACTGGCTGGCCCAGCTTGCGCTCCAGCCGCTCCTCGTTGCCCCGATGTCGCCCGACGACATCGCGCGCCGTTTCTTTTCCTGACAGACCGAGGCAAAAGCGCGGGCCGCACGTGCTGTTTGCCGGATTGCCCCGCACGGGTGCGGGGCAAGGGGGATCAGGCGACCGACCCCAAGCCGCTATCAAGCGCGTCGAGGATCGTGTTGGCTTCCGCCTCGGACAGGATGAGCGACGGCGACAGGATCACGTTCGGACCAGAAACACGGACCATGACGCCCGCCTCATAGGTCGCCCGGTGCAACGCCGCGATCGTTTTCTTGTCGATCGGTTTCTTGGTCTCCGGGTCCGACACCAGCTCCATCGCCGCCATCAACCCGTGACCGCCGCGCACATCGCCCACGATGTCGTATTTCTCCTTGAGCCGGTTCAGCCCGTCGAAAATCTGCGTGCCACGGGCCGCCGCGTTGTCTTTCACATTGAGCCGTTTGGTTTCGGCAATACAGGCCAGCGCCGCCGCCGCGCCCACCGGATGGCCGGAATAGGTATAGCCCGACCCGATCGACGCCTTGCCGGTGGTGTCGTTCTCGAACACCTCGGCCACCTTGTCCGAGATCATCACGGCCCCGAAGGGGAAATAGCCGTTGGTGATGGCTTTGGCCGTGGTCATCATGTCCGGTTTCACCCCCCAGTGGCGGCTGCCCGACCAGTCGCCGGAGCGCCCGAACGCGGTGATGACCTCATCCGCGACCAGGAGAATGCCATGCCGGTCGCAAATCTCGCGCACGCCGGGCATAAAGCTTTCATGCGGCGGGATCACACCGCCGGCCCCGAGGATCGGCTCCATGATAAAGGCGGCGATGGTCTCGGCCCCCTGGAACGCGATCTCGTCTTCCAGCGCGGCAAGGCAAAGCTGCGCCAGCTTTTCGGGATCGGTCTCATTGAACGGGTTGCGATAGGTATAGGGCGCGGGAATGTGGAAACAGCCCGGCATCAGCGGCTCGTACTGGGTGCGGAAATTGGAGTTTCCGTTCACGCTCGCACCAAGGGTATGCGTCCCATGATACCCCTTTTTCAGCGAGAGGTATTTCACCCGGCCCGCCTCGCCGCGCGTCTTGTGATATTGCCGCGCAAGGCGCAGCGCGATCTCCACGCTGTCCGACCCGCCCGAGGTGTAAAAGGCGCGCGTCAGCCCGTCCTCGGCAAAGAAGTCATGCAGCACCTCGCCCAATTCGATCACGGCATCGTTCGACGTGCCCCGAAAGATCGAGTAATACGGCAGCCGGTCGAGCTGTGCGGTAATCGCGTCTTTCACCGGCTGGCACGAAAACCCGAGGTTCACGTTCCAAAGCCCCCCGACTGCATCGAGAACGGTATTGCCGTCCACATCCGTGATGTGCACACCTTCGCCGCCCACGATGATGTCCGGCGGATTGGCGATACTGTCGGCGGGATGCGCCATCGGATGCCAGATCTGGCGCGCGTTGTGTTCTTTCAGAAAGTTGCTGTCTTTCATGGGAGTCTCTTCACTTGGCCCCGGCCGTCAACCGGGACAGGGGGTGATCAGGCGGATAGATGCCGCCCAGCGATCTGGTGATGTCGCACGCCGCTTCGATCAGCGGCCCGCGCAGGTTGGCGGTGTGCTCCGGCGTGGCCCGCACCGAGGGGACCGAAACCGAAACTGCGCCAACCGGCGTCTCGCCCGTCCCATAGACCGCGACCGCCTGCGAGGCGACCTCGGGGTCAAATGCCCGCGGCAAGCTCGCGACGCCGGTCTCACGGGTGGCGGCCATCAGGTCACGCAGCGCCTCGGGGTCGGTCACGGTCTGGTCCGTGAAATGGCGCAGCTTGCCAGCTAGGATGCGCTCCTGCTGCGCTTCTGGACAGAAGGTCAGAACCGCGACACCGGACGAGGTTGCGTGGAGGGGCAACAATTCAGACAGGTTGAAATGCACCTGAACGCCATACCTGCGCGGATCGGAGAAATAGATCGGGGAAAGCTGATCGCCTTGCAGCAGGGACGCATGAACAAGTTCGCCGACTTCATCCGACATGCGCTTCACGACGGGTCGAATCAGCGCGCGGGTCGGATAGGTTGTTTCGCGAACGGCCGAAAGCCGGAGAATCGCCGGACCGAGCCGATAGGCGCGGGTGTCCGGGTCCTGTTCGAGCCAGCCGTTTTCCAGCAGCTCAACGAGGTGACGATGCACGGTGGCCTTGTCCCGGCCCGACAGCTTCACGAACTGCCCCAGGCCGATTTCCGAGCGGGCAGGCGAGAAAAAATCAAGCAATTCAATGGCCTTAGTGATCGTCCCCATCCAGACATCCGCCCAAAATGGCGCCTCCTTGAGATGAACCTCTCGTCTTTTGTTGACAGAAGCAGATCAGCAAGGCAAGCTATTTTAATACCGGCGGTTCAAATAATAAACCACTGAATAGGGTGCCGGTGCCCAACGGGAGATGGAAATGAAAAAGACCCTGATCGCGGCCGCATGTCTCATGGCGCTGCCCATGACCGCCGCCGCGGAATACCCCGAACAACCTGTCGAATTCGTCGTGCCCTTCCCGCCCGGCGACCTTGAAGACATCCTCACGCGCATGATCGCGGACGAGTTCCAATCGCAGTATGGCGTCCCTGCCGCTGTGGTGAACAAACCCGGTGGCGGCGGCGGCCCGATGCCCGGCGCGGCGGAAGTGGCGCAGTCCGATCCGGACGGCTACACCGTCGGCTCCTTCGTCGTGGACGTGCCGGTGGTCGGCCCTCAGATCGGCATCCCGGCGCTTGAAGGCGATCCCTTCGACCCGATCGGCGTGTTCCTGACCTATCCCTTCGTGATCGCGGCACGAGGCGACGCGCCCTATTCCACGATCGAAGAGCTGGCCAGCTACGCCGCCGAGAACGACGTGGCCCTCGGCCATTTCGGCAACTTCATGATCCCGACGCAGGTGACGCTGGCGCTGGCCGCGGAATCCGGCTTCAAATTCGCCTCCGACGCGGCCTTCGATGCGCTCGACTGTAACGCTCTCGCCTCCGGCGACGTGGACGTGATGAACACGACGTTGCAGCAGATTTTCCCCTGCCTCGACGACGTCAAGATCCTCGCCTCCATCGGCGGCGAACGTATTCCGCTGACCCCGGACTCCCCAACCGTCGGCGAACTCGCCCCCTCTCTCGACCTTGCCCTCTGGAACGGGCTGTTCGTGCCCAAGGGGACGCCGCAGGATGTGCGCGACAAGATTGCCGCCGTTGCGAAGACGGTGATGGAGTCGGATGCGGCCAAGCAACTGGCAGAAGACACCGGCGCGCTGATCTACTGGACGCCGGCGGACGAAACCAGTGACCTGATCTCCCGCAACACCGCAACGCTCGCCACTGTAAACGAACTGATTGCCGAGTGACGAAACGGACCCGGCAGCCATGCCGGGTCCGCCTTCGATCCGGAGTCCAACCATGAAAACATTTCAGGACCTTTTTCGGCGTTACAGGCGCCCGGGCGATTTCTTTATCGCGCTGTTGTCTCTCCTGTTCGCGCTGTTCCTGCTGGTCAACCTGCCGACTCAGGCGCCTATGGTCGATAATGTCGGCTTCTTCTCGCAGCCTGCCTTCTGGCCCGGCGTCGCGGTGATCTCGATGGTCATCTTCAGCGCCCTGCATCTTTTCGGCGCCCTGGTGTCCGAACGCATCCCGGGCCGCATGGAAGAGGTGCTCGCGTGGTTCAAGGCCACCGAGTTCGCGGCCTGGTTCATGGCCTATGTCTGGGTCGTGCCGATCATGGGTTACCTGCCTGCGACCCTTGTTTTCACCGTGCTCTTGACCCTGCGGCTCGGGTATCGCGGCTGGCGCTGGCTGTTGGCCGCCGCCGGTTTCGGTCTTGTCGTCGTCCTTCTGTTCAAGGGCTTCCTTAACGTGCGTATCCCCGCCGGCGAAGTATATCAGTATCTGCCGTCCGGCCCGGTGCGCTCCTTCTTCATGACGTATCTCTGATGGCTGAACTGCTCTCTGGCATTGAAATGCTGGCAACTCCCGCGGTCCTCCTGGCGCTCATCGTCGGGTCACTTGGCGGGGTTATCATCGGCGCGATCCCCGGCGTGGGCGCGCCCGTGGCAATCGCGATCCTGTTGCCCGCCACCTTCTCGATGGAGCCCATCGTGGGCCTGACCATGCTGCTCGGCATCTACGGGTCGTCGATGTATGGCGGCTCGCTGCCCGCGATCCTCATCAACACGCCCGGCACGGCGGTGAACGCGCTGACCACCTATGACGGACACCCGATGACCAAGCGAGGCGAAGCCCTGCGCGCGCTCGGCCTAGCCTATGGTGCGAGCTTCGTCGGCGGCGTCTTGTCGATCCTCGCCCTGATCCTCTTGTCGCCGGTGCTGGCCAAGATCGCCCCGATGTTCGGCTCGCGCGAGATCTTTCTCGCCGCGCTCCTGGGCGTGGTTCTGGTGGTGATCGCACACCGGGGCCAGACCTTCGCGGCAGGCTCCCTCGCCGCCTTCGGCATCCTGCTCGCGACCGTCGGGTTGGAGCCGGTGCGCTACACCCAACGGTTTACCTTCGGCATCGACTTCCTCTCGTCCGGCGTCGATCTCATCGTCGTGGTGCTCGGGCTTTTCGCGCTGTCGCAGGGTTTCCTGCTCGCCAGCCGCCCGGACGAGGCGCCGCGCGGCGAACGCGTGACCGGCAACATGTTCAAGGCCATGACAGGTGTGTTCAAGCACAAGCGGATCGCCTCCGTTGGCTCCGGCATCGGGGTGATGATGGGGATGATCCCCGGCGTGGGCGAGTTCACGGCCCAGTTCCTGACCTACACCTATGCCCAGAAAACCTCCAAGTCGCCCGAGACCTTCGGCAAGGGCAACCCCGAGGGTCTCGTCGCCTCGGAAAGCGCCAACAACGCGGTGCCCGCCGCCGCGATGATCCCGCTGCTCGCACTGGGCATCCCCGGCGAGGCGCTGACGGCGATGATGCTGTCGGTCTTCTACGTCCACAACGTCGTGCCAGGACCGGGTCTGTTCCAGAACCAGCTCGATTTCGTCTATGCGCTCTACATGGCGATGCTGCTGCTCAACATCTTCGTCGTCATCTTCGTCGCGTTGTCGTCGAACCTTCTGATGCGGGTGATCCAGATCCCCACGCGGTTCCTCGGCATGACCATCCTGACGCTTGGCTTCGTCGGCGTCTATTCGCTGCGCAACTCGATCACCGATTGCGCCGTTGCGGCCGGGTTCGGCATGCTCGGCCTCGTCCTCAAGCGACAGAACCTGCCGACCGTGCCGATCATCCTCGGGATGGTGCTGGGCGGCATCATGGAGGTAAAACTGCGCGCCTCCATGGCGCGGGTGAACAGCCCGCTCGACTTTGTCGAACGGCCCATCTCGGCAATCATCGCCAGCGCCATCGTGCTGCTGATCGGGTTCCACATCTGGGGCGTAATCCGGGAACGTCGCGCCCGGTCGCCGGAAGATTCCCACGACCACGACATCCACGACTCGCAACAAGGCTGATCCATGCTTGACCAATCCCGCATCGACGCACTCCGCCAGACCGACCCGGCCCCAGGCGATCACCTGATCGACGGGGCATGGGTGCCTGCCTCTGACGGCGGGCGGCTTGACGTCATCTCGCCGCTGGACGGCAAGCGGCTGACCACCATCGCGCGCGGCACGGCGGACGACGTCGCCGCCGCCACGACCGCTGCCCGCAAGAGTTTCGACTCCGGCGTCTGGTCCAACGCGGCCCCGGCCAAGCGCAAGGCCGTCCTGATGAAATGGGCCGCCCTGATCGAAGAACACGCGCTCGACATCGCCGTGCTCGGCGTGCGCGACAACGGGACCGAGATCGGCATGGCGTTCAAGGCCGAACCGCTCTCGGCCGCTGGCACCATCCGCTACTATGCAGAGGCCATCGACAAGCTGGCGGGCGAGATCGCCCCAACCGACCCATCGGTCCTCGCCCTCGTTCACCGCGAGCCGGTGGGCGTCGTCGGCGCCATCGTGCCGTGGAACTTTCCGCTGATGATCGGGGCCTGGAAACTGGCACCGGCCCTCGCAGCAGGCAACAGCGTGGTGCTGAAACCGGCCGAAACCGCCTCGCTCTCGCTCCTGAAACTCGCGGAACTGGGGATGGAGGCCGGCCTGCCGCCCGGCGTTCTGAACGTCGTCACCGGCGAAGGCCCCGTGGTCGGCGAAGCCATCGGGATGTCGATGGATGTCGACGTTCTGGTCTTTACCGGCTCCGGCCCAGTGGGGCGCAGATTGCTCGAGTATTCCGCCCGCTCGAACATGAAGCGGGTCTACCTCGAACTGGGCGGCAAATCCCCGAATATCGTCTTTGCCGATGCGCCCGACCTCGACGAAGCGGCCAAGGTCTCGGCCAACGGAATTTTCCGCAATTCCGGGCAGGTCTGCGTCGCCGGGTCGCGCCTTCTCGTCGAGCGCAAGATCCACGACACCTTCGTCGAGCGGCTGACCGCTTTCATGAGCGGCATGAAAGTGGGCGACCCGCTCGACCCGGCCACCAACGCGGGCGCGGTGAACTCCGAGCGCCAGCTTACCCAGAACCTGTCTTTCGTGGACGAGGCCCGCGCGGCGGGGCGCAGCGTGATCGGCGGATCGCGTATCCTCGAAGAGACCGGCGGTTATTTCATGGAACCCACCCTCGTCACCGGCGTCACGCCGGACGACCGCGTGGCCCGTGACGAAGTCTTCGGCCCGGTGCTCGCCGTGATCCCCTTCGACACCGAAGAAGAGGCGCTGCGTATCGCCAACGGCACCGACTACGGGCTCGCCTCGGCGGTCTGGACCTCGGACCTGTCGCGCGCCCACCGCATGATCCGGGGCATTCACGCGGGCGTCGTCCACGTGAACACCTACGGCGGAGCCGACAACACCGTGCCGCTCGGCGGCGTCAAGCAATCCGGCAACGGCCACGACAAGTCGCTTCATGCCCTGGACAAGTATCTCGACCTCAAGACCGCGTGGATAAAGCTATGACCGACCCGACCATCCTCGTTATCGGCACCTACGACACCAAGGACGACGAGCTGTCCTATATCGCCGGGGTCATCCGGGCGCAGGGCGGCAAGGTTCTCACCATGGACGTAAGTGTGCTTGGCGATCCGTCCACCCCTACCGACTTCTCGAAACACGACGTGATCGAGGCGGGCGGCAGCACCATCAAGAAAGCGATTTCCTACGGGGACGAAAACCTCGCGATGCAGGACATGGCCAAGGGTGCAGCCACGCTCGCGGCGCAGCTCTGCGACGAGGGCCGCTTCCAGGGCGTCATCGCGCTCGGTGGCAGCATGGGCACCGATCTTGCCCTCGACGTGTGCAGCGGCCTGCCCATCGGGGTGCCGAAATACATCGTCTCGACGATCAGCTTCTCTCCGCTCATCCCGCCCGACCGCCTGCCCGCGGATGTCCAGATGATCCTCTGGGTCGGCGGGCTCTATGGCCTCAACTCGGTCTGCAAGGCATCGCTCTCGCAGGCCGCGGGCGCGGTTGTCGGTGCCGCACGCGCCGTCGAAAAACCTGCGCGTGACCGTCCGCTCATCGGTATGACCTCGTTCGGAAAGACCGCGTTGAAATACATGGTGGATCTGAAACCGGCGCTCGAGGATCGCGGCTTCGAAGCCGCGGTGTTCCACGCGACCGGCATGGGCGGGCGCGCGTTTGAAAGCCTGGCCGGGCAAGGCTCCCTTGCCGCCGTCATGGATTTCGCCCCGCAGGAAATCGGCAATTTGATCATGGGGTCCAGCGTTCACGCGGGGGACTCCCGCATGACCAACGCCGGGCGCCTCGGCATTCCACAGCTCATTTCCATAGGGTGCTACGACCTGATCGACCTCGTCGGTTGGCAGCCCCTGCCGGATAAACTCGCGGGACAGGAGGTGCACGCACACAACCGCCTGATCTCCTCGGTCCTGATGACCCCGGATCAGCGCCGAGAAATGGCGCGCGACATGTGCGAACGCCTGGCAACCGCCACCGGCCCCGTCACCTTCCTTCTGCCGCTGCACGGCGGCCACGAATGGGACCGGGCCGGCGGCATCCTGCAAGATCCGGAAGGACTGTCAGCCTTCATCGACGAAATTCGCACCTGCCTTCCGCCGAATGTCGACCTCGTGGAACTCGACTGCCATATCAACGACCCCGAATTCGTTGCCGCGGCGCTCGATGTGTTCGACGGCTGGTGCGCGCAGGGCCTTATCAAGTAACGCCCCCGTAACCGATCGACAGGCACTCGTCCCCGATTTCGGGGGCATGGTGACGCGCAGGTCGATGAGGCTGCCCTGACCCGGGCGGGTCTTCACGGGCGGCATAACCCTCCCCGCGATCCGGCGTAATAAGTCCGCGGCCTAGTTGAACATCGAGTTCGGGATGGTCAGAGCGATCTGCGGGAACGCGATGATCAGAAGCAGGCAGGCAATCATCGCCAAAAGAAACGGCAGGACCCCCCGGAACACCGTGGACAGAGCCACATCGCCCGCCACGTTTCGCACCACGAAAACGTTCAGGCCCACGGGCGGCGTGATCATCCCCATCTCGATGACGATCACGGCGATAACCCCGAACCAGATCGGATCGAAACCAAGCGCCACGATCACCGGGTAGTAGATCGGAACCGTGATGACCAACATCGCCAGACCGTCGAGAAACATTCCCAGAACCACGTAGGTCAGCAGGATGATAACCAAGGTGCCATAGGGTCCAAGACCCAATGCGGCGAGCCCGTTTTCAAGCCCGCTCGGCACGCCGGTCAACGACAGGAACGGGTTGAGCACATTGGCCCCGATCACGATCATGTAGAGCATGGTCGAGGTGGTGACGGTTTCGATCACCGCACGCCCGAACCCCTTCAGGTCGATCTTGCGCAGGGCGAAAGCGAAAAGAACCGTCAGAGCGGCCCCAACCCCCGAGGCTTCGACCGGGGTAAAGGCCCCGATGTAGATCCCCCCGATCGACACGACGATCACCGCGATCAGCGGCAGGGCAGACAGCAGGGTCGAAAACCGCCGGGACAGGGCGACTTTCTCACCGCGCGGACCGGCCGCGGGATCGCGCAGCGTCGTGATCCAGATCGCGAACATGAAGAGCGACATCATAAGGATACCCGGAAGGATACCGGCCATGAACAAACGGCCAATGCTTTCCTCGGTCAGGATCGCGTACATGACGAACCCCGTGGACGGCGGGATCAGGAAGCCAAGCGTGCCGCCCGCCGCGATGGAGCCGGTCGACAGGCCCGTTCCGTAACCAAGCCGCTTCATCTCCGGCAAGGCAACCTTGCCGATGGTCACAGCGGTTGCGACCGATGAGCCGGACACTGCGGAAAAGGCCGCACAGCCGATCACGCTGGCCGAGGCGAGGCCGCCCCGCAGGCGCCCGACCCAGGCATAGGCGGCATCGTAAAGCCCGCGCGAAAAGCCGGCCTCCGATGCGACGTTGCCCAGAAGGATGAACATCGGCACCACGATGAGCGAGTAATTGGCGACCGCGGAATAGGTTTCCGTCACCAGCACGGCGGTCGCCCGGTTCATCCCGTCGAGAATCCATGTGCCGAGAAACCCGGTAATCAGCATGGCAAAGGCCACCGGGGTGCGCAGAACCATGAACCCGAAGAGCGCGACGAACCCCAGTATGCCAAGAACAATATCAGGCATGTTTCGCATCCCCCATGGCATGTCCCTGCCGCACGATCAGGACGATCTGCATGGCGAACACCAGGATGGAGGCACTGATACCGACGAGGATAAGCGCATAGAGCGGCCAGGTCGGCAGGCTCAGCATGTTGGTCGCGTCGCCGAACTCAAGGGCGTCGAGCGCTTTCATCCAGGCACGGCGCACCAGGTGCCCGAGCACGAAGATCGACACCAGCCGGGACCCGATATCGGCGATGAACCGACCCCATCGACCCAAAAGTGGATCAAAGATATCGGCGCGCACATGGTTCATCGTGTAGGTCGCGTAAGGCAGCGCCAACATGGTGAGCGCAACGGCGGTCAGTTGCACGATCTCGTTCACGCCGAGGATCGGCTGGCCCGCGACGTAGCGCATGAGCACGGCAGAGGTGATCAGCACCATCATGAAGACAAGCAAGATCCCCGCCAGCACGGCGAGGATCAGGGTTGCCCGGCCGAAACGGTCCGGCCAGGTCCATGGTTTCCGCTCTGTCACGATCAGTCAGCCTTGAGCGCGTCGATCCAGGCCTGCGCCGGGATGCCCTCGGCCTCGGCGTCCGCCACGATCTGCGCCACGGCGGCCCCGGAGGCTTCGTTGAACCGGGCGGCTTCCTCGTCGGACAGGGTGATGACCTCTTTGCCGTCCGTGGCCTCGAAGTCCGCCATGGACTGATCCGCGATCCGGAGCCACGTCGACCCGGCGGTCATCGCGGCGTCGCGCCCTGCCTCCAGAACAGCCTGCCGGGCCGTGTCATCCAGCCCATTGAACACGTCCCGGTTCATGATCAGGAAGAACTCGGAAATCGTCGTATCCATGCCCTGCGTGATCGAGGTGGTCACCTCGGCGAGCTTGAAGGCTTTCAACGTCGTCGGGTCGATCATGGCCCCGTCGATCACGCCCGTCTGCATCGCGTTGTAGATTTCCGGAGCGGGCATGGACACCGGGTTGGCGCCCCAGGCCTGAACCACCAGCCCCGCATTGCGCGACGGCACACGGATGTTGAGACCGGAGAGATCGTCCATCGACGAAACGGTTTTCTCGGCCATCAAGAGCAGGTTTGGCGCGTTGTTCCACAGGCCAACCAGTTGCACGCGACGGTATTCATCCGACAGCATGTCCACGTTGTCCATCATCGCCTTGGTGCCACCCTCGGCGGTAATGACGCCCGGAAGCTCGCTGATCAGCGTGAGCGGGAAATTCGACGCGGTATAGCCCGGAAGGCCAAAGGCGATATCCGCCACCCCGTCAACGACACGGTTGTATTGTTCAAGCGGACCGGCCCCCAGCTCTCCGCCCATGAACACGTCGACCGTCACCTCACCATCGGTGGCCGCCGAGATCGCGTCGGCGAAGGGGCCATAGGTGGTATCCACGATGAAGTGGGTGGGTGGCTGGAAGTCCGCCAGCTTCAATTCCTGCGCCTGCGCGCCGGTGGCAAATGTCACGGCAAGCGCCGCTGCACCGAGTTTGGTGATGATACCCATGGTAATCCTCCCTTTTGGGTTTTGTTTCGGTCCGGGCGAGCGACCTGGACCGTCGATATCGGGACGCCGCCTCAGGCGTCGTTCATTTCCCTGGCCTTGTCACCGCCGCCAACCCCGTAGCTGATCGGCACCTTGCGAGAGGCCTGGAACTCTTCGAGCGTCTCACCCCGGAAGGCGGCGTAGACTTCGGGATTGGGCACGCCAAGCACGGCGGCCATCTTTTCAAGCATGAAGAAACTCACGCCGTAATGGATCATCTCGATCCATTGTCGCCCCTTGATGAGCGCGATTTCCTCCTCCGTCAGACCCCGCTCTGCGGCCAGCGCATCGAAGTCTGTCCTGAACCGCTCGCGGTGAGCCGGCTGGATGAGGTCGTGAAGGAAACTGTTGATCCGGAACGCCGCGTGAGAGCGGGCATGGGTCAGGGGATGCGTGCCTTCAACCTGTTCGGCCCCGGCAAGCTGATACCCCATGTGATCCCGGTAAGCGGCTTTGTCTTCCTCTGTAGCGGGCGCGCCGTCGTCTTCCAGTATCATCGTTGCGATATTAGTGACAGACGGCGCATAGGTCGCCTTGTGCTTCAAGGTCACGTTGTCCGACAGCGCGCCGCGCATGATCAGCCACATGATGACCTCGGCCCCTTCCATACCGCCTTTCACCACGTAGTCGGCCAGCCGCATATCGGCGAGTTGCTCGGGGTCTGTCTCGATCAGCTCAAGGAAGGTGTCGTCCCACTCTTCGTTGATGAAGCCCGCGCGCTCGCCATGGACCTGGTGGCTCAGCCCGCCTGTCGCCATGATCGCCACGTTGAGATCCTCGGGATAGCTCTCGATCGCCTTGCGCAGGCTTTTCCCGAGTTTGTACATCCGCTTCGGCGACGGGATCGGCAATTGCAACAATCCGCAATGCAGCGGCACGACCTTGCCCGGCCATGGCCCATCCGCATCCCCCAGCATCGACAGCGGCGACAGCATCCCGTGATCGACGGGCTTGCCTTGAAAGAACGACATGTCAAACTCGTCGGCGGTCAACGCCATGGCAATGTGCTGGCTCAGTCCGAGGTGCCCGGTCGCGGGCGGCACGTCACGCGGTCCGCCACCTTCATCCGCCGGGTAATAGGTGTCGTCGATCCCCATCGAGAAAAACGGGTAGTGGTCGAAATAGAACGACGTGACATGGTCGTTGTAGATCAGGAAAATCACGTCGATCTCTTTGTCCTGCACCCACTGGCGCACCACGTCGAAGCCGTCGAAGATCGGTTTCCAGGCCGGGTCGTTGTGCTTGTTGGTGTCTTTCGCGAAACCGATGGTGGGCGAATGGGAGGCACCAATGCCCCCGATGATACGTGCCATGTCGTGATCCTCCGAATGTCGTGGGGGCGTTGTCCGTTTCGGACGGTCTACCCCGCTCCTGACCGGCAGCGGCCAGTGCTCCTCCGTCTGACGATCATAAACGGTCGTGACACCCGCACAATTAAGTGTTTTCGTATCCAGCGTTCGCTTTTCCGAACGATGGAGGGAACCATGAAGTGGCGGATAGACGATGTGCCGATCTTTGCCGCGATCGTCGAACAGAATGGTCTGAGCGCGGCGGCGCGCACCTTGGGCCTGTCGAAATCGACCGTGTCCAGCGCGCTTGCCCGGCTGGAACAGGCCCTTGGCTTTCGGCTCTTCGTGCGCAACTCCCGCAACATCCGCCTGACACCGGAAGGCCAGACCTTCTACCGGCAGGCGCTCTTGATCCTCGAACAGGTGCGCGAGGCGGACGCGACCGCCGCCGGGCTCAGTTCGGAACCCGCCGGTCGGCTTGCCGTCGCCCTGCCCCCGGCCTTCGCGCAGGAAGTGGTCGCACCCCGGCTTGCGCAGTTCGCGGAACGCTATCCCGAGGTCGAGCTTGAGATCATCGTCACGGCGCAGGGTATCGACCCGCTGCGCGACCGGATCGACGTGGCGGTGGTGGTCGGCCCGCTTCAGGACAGCGACCTGATTTCTCGCACGCTTCTGTCGGGCCACCTCGCCTGGGTGACCAGCCCCGCCTACTTGGAAAAGAACAACATCGACCCCACGCCAGAAGGACTTCGACAACATGTCCAGCTTTGTGAAACACGCTACGGACTTGCCCGAATGCCGGTGCACGCGGCGGGCACGGCAACCCACATAGACCTGCTCACCGGGATCACCCATGTCAACGATCCGCTGGTCGTCCGGCAGGCCGTGATCGGAGGCGCGGGCCTGTCACCCCTGCCCGAGCTCTATTGTCGCAAGCCCGTGTCGGACGGCACGCTCGTCGCGGTCGGAGGCGCGGTAACATTCGACCTGTCCGCCTCGATCCTCTCCGTGGTCTACCCGCACCGCATGCTCATGTCCCCGCGCCTGCGCGCCTTCATCGACTTCCTGTCCGACATTTCGAAATGACCCGCGCCAAAACGGCCCGTGGCGGTCAGCAAAAGGGTGATGCGGCCACCAAGGGGTGCCGCGCCGGGTATCGGCGACAGCACATCCGGGCTCAGTGACGTGTTCGCCTGGTTGGTAACAGGGACCAGCCAAACCGTTTTTCCACGCCCCCCCAGATGCCAGACCTGGACCAGAGCATGGTCAGGATCGCCGCGATTCCGAGAACGATCATGTAGACCGCGCCGAAGTCGATCAGAAGCTCGCGGAGCACGAAATAGAGGATGGTGCCGATGATGGCCCCCTCCAGCCGCCCGATCCCCCCGATCACCACGATGAAGATGATGACCACGGTCCAATCGGTCAGCGAAAACGCCGAGGTCGGCGAAATACGCAGTTTTTGCAGGAAGATCACCGCACCGATACCGCCGGAAGCCCCGGCAACCGCGACGTAGGTCCAGAACCGCGCCTTCCAGATATCGACGCCCACCGATCCCGCTGCCAGCGCGTTGTCGCGCAGCGCCATGAGGGACAACCCCGGCTTGGACCGGATCAGCGCGAAAGCAAAGGCGACGGTGCCGAGACCGAAGGCCACCAGCAACCAATACACCACCGCTTCACGCCCGTCGCGGCTGTCGGCAATGGCGCGCACCGCATCCACCGGGAGCGACATGCCCGCCCCCGCGCCGAGCGTTGGGATCGCCGAGAAGATCAGCGCAATGGTTTCGGCGGCGACCCATGTGCCAATCGCGAAATAGGCCCCTTCGAGCCGGAACAGGAGCGGCGCGAAAATCGCGCCCGCGACCGCCCCGGCCACGATGGCGAGCGGGATCGCGACCAGCGGATTGAGCCCGAGAAAGATCACCCCGATGAACAGCATGTAACCGCCGAGGCCGACAAAGGCCTGTTGCCCCACCGACATCAGCCCCGCGTAGCCTGCGAGCAGGTTCCAAAGCACCGCGAGCGCGAGAAAGGACATGAATTCCCCGATCAGCCGAAGGTCCGCACGCCCCGCCCAGAGGGGGGCAGAGGCAAAGATCACGGCAACGACGATCAGGCCGAGACCGACACGAAGGGCGGGTTTGGAGAGGCGCTGGGTCATGTCTCAATCCATCCGGGGGAAAAGGCCGCGTGGCTTGATCGCAAGCACGGCAAAGAAAACAAGGTGACCGGCGAGGGTCTGGAACGCCGGGGATATCTGTGCGCCGATCGCTTGGGAGACGCCGATGACGATGCCACCCGCGAGCGTGCCCCAGAGGCTTCCAAGACCGCCGATGATAACCGCCTCGAACCCGTAGATCAGGCGCGCGGGACCGGAAAACGGGTCGAAGTTCGACCGTACCGCAAGCAGCACCCCCGCCACCGCGATCACCGCGAAGGAGAGCGCCATGGCCAGCGCGAAGATATGGCGGGTGTCAACGCCGATGGCCTGCGCGGTTGCGGGATCGTCCGAGGTCGCGCGAAACGCCCGCCCGATCCGCGACCGGAAGAACCCGACCTCCAGAAGCAGGATCAGCCCGACCGCCACCGCGAAGGTCAGAAGCGGCAAAACCCCGAGCGAGATCGGCCCGACCGCGACACTCGCGGTCTCGATCGGCCCGGCCGACAGGCGGCGGGTGTTCGTCTCGAAGACCGTAAGAAGCGTGTTCTGGATAACGACCGCCAAACCGAAGGTCACGAGGATCGGGGGCAACAGGTCGTCGCCCAGCGTCTTGTTCAGGATGAAACGCTGGATCACGTAGCCAAGCGCGGCCATCAGCGGCACCACGAGGATGAGCGAGGCAAAGGCGTTCATCCCGGTGGACTGGATGATGACCATGGCGATATAGGCGGCGAGCACGATGAAATCGCCATGCGCGATGTTGACCAGCCGCATGACCCCGAAGATCAGCGACAGCCCGGCCGCGAAGAGCGCGTATAGCCCGCCCAGCAGGATGCCCTGCACGATGGCGTCGATCAGGTTCATGCCGGTTCCTCCCCGAAGTAGGCGGCGGTCAGTTGCGCCTTGGTGAATTCGCTGGCCGCACCACTGAGGGCGACATGTCCCTCGACGAGGCAGACGAGGCTGTCGGCCAGTTTCATCACCCGGTCCACGTCCTGTTCCACCACGACGGCGGAAATGCCGGTCTCGATGATCTTGGGCAGCGCGGCATAGACATCGTTGACGACGATGGGGGCGAGACCGAGAGAGATCTCGTCGAACAGGACCACGTCCGGGTTGGCCACGAGGGCCCGCCCGATGGCGACCATCTGTTGCTGGCCGCCGGAAAGCTGGGTCGCCTGCTGGCGCCGTTTCTCGCCGAGGATCGGGAACAGGTCATAGACCCGTCGCGGGGACCAGTCTCCCTTGCGGCCATGGTCCGCGGCGATGTTCAGGTTCTCTTCCACGGTGAGGGACCGGAACAGCCGCCGCCCCTCGGGCACCATGACGATCCCGAGCCGCGCCATGCGGTCGGATCGCACATGACCGATGGGCTTGCCGCGAAACGCGACCATGTCGCCGCCGCGTGGCAAAAGCCCCATGATCGACTTGAACAAGGTGGACTTGCCCGCGCCATTCGCGCCGACAACGCCCAGCACCGAGGCTTCGGCCAGGTCGAACGAAACATCGAACAGCGCCTGGAAATCGCCGTAGCCGGACGAGAGACCGCGCACGGAAAGGATCGGATCAGCCATGGACCACCTCCAGCTCCGCTTCGTCGGGACCGAGATAGACAGCCGCGACGCGCGGGTCGCGCATGATCTCGTCCGGGGCGCCCTTGGCGATCATTTCGCCGAAGTCGATGACCATGACCTCGTCCACCACCGACAACAGGGCATGGAGCACATGCTCGATCCAGATGATCGTGGTGCCCGCCGCACGGATATCGCGGATGAGCGCGACAAGATCGTGACATTCCGCTTCCGTCAGCCCGCCGGCAATCTCGTCGAGAAGCAGCAGGCGCGGCTTGGTCGCGAGCGCCCGTGCCAGTTCCAGCCGCTTTCGGTCCAGAAGCGTGAGGCTCCCCGCGAGCGTGTTCGCCTTCGGACCCAACCCGGTGCGGTCCAGCGCCTCGCCCGCCACGTCGCGCGCGGCGGCTTCGCTGATCCCCTGGCCGAAAGCCGCGGCAATCAGACCGTTTTCAAAGGCGGTCAGCCCCGCGAAGGGCTGCGGCACCTGGAAACTGCGCGCGATCCCCATGTGGCAGCGGCGTTTCGCATCGACCTTGGTGATATCCTGCCCAAAGAGCGCGACACGCCCGGCACCGGGTTTCACGGTGCCGGTGATCAGGTTGAACAACGTGGTCTTCCCCGCCCCGTTCGGTCCGATGATACCAAGCGCGGTATGCTCCGGCACGTCGAAGGACATGTCCTTCGTCACTTCCAGCGCCCCGTAGGATTTTCGCAACCCACGCGCCGAGAGCGCCAAGACTTGTTCTGGCATAAGCTCCTCCCTGCTTGAAAAATTTCTGACATGCTTCATGTATGCTTTGCAAGATAATATATTAAATATTGCTTGATTTCTTTTTCTGTGCCAGCGTCACGGCGCGGGAGGGTGTTGCTTTTCGGGCTGGAGACGGCCCGGCAGAGCGTGCCGGGAGGCCCGTGAGGCGGAGGTACGCGCCCGGTCAGGGCGGCCACCCGCGATGCGACAAACGCGCAACCTTTTGGGAGGAAATTGAAATGTCACGTTATTCCAAATCGCTCTGGACCCGGCGCCGGGTGCTTGGCGTATCCGCCGCGGCCCTTGCCGCTCCGGTCATCGCGCCGCGCCGCGCCTGGGCCAGGGGAAATGAGATTCGGCTCGGCTGGGTCAGCCCCACGACCGGCCCGATCGCGGGCTTCGGCCAGGCCGACGATTACATCATGGCCGGTGTGCAGGAGGTCCTGAAGGACGGGGTCGAAGTGAACGGCACCACCTACACCGTGAATTTCATTCGCAAGGACACGCAGTCCTCGGCCAACCGTGCCGCCGAGGTTGCCTCGCAGCTCATCCTCGAAGACGAGGTGCACATGATGCTGTCCTCCTCCAGCGCGGACACGGTTCTGCCGGTGACGGATCAATGCGAGCTGAACGAGGTGCCGTCGGTATCGACCGATACGCCTTGGGATGCCTTCTTTTTCGCGCGGGGCGGCGATCCGGCGAAGGGCTTCGACTGGACCTACCATTTCTTCTGGGGCGTGGATCAGATCATCGACGCCTATTCCGCCCTGTGGGAGCAACTCGACACCAACAGGAAGGTCGGGATGCTTCTGTCCAATGACGCCGACGGTGTGTCACAGACCGATCCGGTAAACGGCATGGCCGCCAAGCTGCGCGCCAAGGGGTACGAGGTCGTGGATGGCGGGTTGTTCGAACCGCTGTCCGACGATTATTCCGCCCAGATCGCCAAGATGCGCGATGCGGGCGTCGATATCATAACCGGCGTTTTCCTCCCGCCGGACTGGACGACCTTCTATCTGCAATCCGTGCAGCAGGGTTTCACGCCGAAAGCGACGACCGTCGCCAAGGCGCTCTTGTTCCCCGCCGCGGTCGAGGGTCTCGGCGATCATGGCGCGGGCATGTCGACGGAGGTCTGGTGGTCGCCCAACCACCCCTACCCTTCGACCCTGACGGGCGAGTCCTCGATGGACATCGCGACCGGCTACATGGCCCAGAGCGGCAATCAATGGGTGCAGCCGATGGGGTACAAACACGCGCTGGCCGAAGTCGCCGTCGACATCCTGAAACGGTCCGGCGATCCGACCGATCCCGGCGCGCTGATGGAGGCGATCAGGACGACGGACATGACCACGCTCGTCGGCCCGGTGAATTTCCAGACCGGCGCGATGCCAAACACCAGCCAGACGCCGGTCGTTGGCGGTCAATGGGAAAAGGGCAGCGAGTGGCCCTTTGACCTGAACGTCTGCGAGAACGAGAAATACCCGGAGATCGAGGTTCAGGCCCCCTTCCGGTCGCTCACCTGAGGGTTCCATCTCCCGAGGCACCCGGACCCCGTCGCGGCGACGCGGCGGGTTTTTCATGGGTGAAGACGGCGAAGCCACAGGGTGAGCGCGACCATGACCGCGCTGATCGCCGCCAGCGTCAGGAGCGGCGCGGAAAAGCTGCCGGTGGCATCGAGCAGCAGGCCGAAACTGAACGGACCGAGCATGCCCCCGATTTCGGCGGCCGAGAAGAAAAGCCCGCCCGCCAGACCGACGCGATCGGGCGGGACTTCGGGCCGGTCCACGAGGATCAGCATGGCGATCGTGATCATCGTCCCGCGCGCAAACCCCTGAAGCGTCAGGCCCGCCAGCAACACCGGACCGGAGCCGAGGAGCAGGACAAGACTGGTGACGAAGGCGACCGCGAACAGGCCTGCGAGGATCGGGAGGCGCCGCGCGGGCGTGGCGAAGCGGGGCAGCGTAAGCGCGGCCACCAACCCCACGAGCGTCGGAATGGCCGCCCACCGCCCGGCCTGTCCCGGCTCCATCCCGGCCGCCCGCAGGATCGAGGGTAGCCAGTTGTTCAGCCCGTGATTGATATAGAAAATCCCCACCGCCGCGCCGAGCAGCATCAGGACCGCCGGTTCCCGCAGAAGCGTTTTGACCGATGACAGCGACATGGGCTGGGTGGATTTGCCGGTCGAGCCCCGGACCCCGCGGCCCAGACCCAGCCACGCCAGCCCGCTCGCCGCCGCCGCGCCCGCGTAGATCAGCATCACCCCGCGCCAGTCGCCGGCCAGCGGCAGGATCACCGGATGGGTCAGGCTCAGCGCCACGATGCCGCCAATCGCGGGGCCGGTGACATAAACCCCCATCGCCGTGCCACGCGCCGGACCCTCGAACAGGTTCGCGATCAGCTTGGGCGCGCCGGTCGAGACGAGCGGCCCGCCGAGGCCAAAGATCGCGACCGCGACCAACAAGTCCCCTGCCCCGTCCGCCGTGGCCCGCAGCACCCCGGACAAGGCAATGACAAGCGCGGCGACGAACAGCCCTGCGCGCGTCCCGATCCGGTCGAGCACCATCCCCGCGGGAATGGCGACAAAGACATAGACCAAGGGCCATGCCCCCATGATGAACCCCATCATCGTCGAGCCGATCCCGAGGTCGCGGCGTATCTCGGGCAGAAGCGGCGCGATCGAGGCCATCATCGCGCCGAAGCAGGCATAGACCAGCCAGACCCCGAAGAGGGCGCGCCAGCGGGCCGCGCTGGAAGGAACCGAATGCGGTGTCGTGTCCGTCATGCCCCTGCTTTAACAGATTTAAGTCAGAATAAAATATTATTGGTAGACGAAAGCATTTTATCGGGTTACCCATTCAGAGGAGGCGAGTCGAGGGAGTGTCCCGCACTCGCGCTGTGTTTCAAAGGCGTTGCCGGTTCCCGCTGAGCCGGGTGCATGGCGCGTTCTTTCGTCCACACAGCGGACCAGCAAAGGCACGGGAGGGCCAGATGCAAACAACCTTTAATCCGCGCGTGTTCCAGATGGGCTATGTCGCGATGGGCACGACCGACTTCGGCGCGTCCCGCGCGCATTTCGAGGAAACCATCGGGATGACCGAAACAGCGGTGGGCCATGACGGCGAGCTATTCCTGTCCATCGGCTACGAGCACCACAACATCGTGCTTCACAAATCCAGCGAGAAGGCGTTCGTGAACGCGGGCTTCCAACTGCCGCCCGAAACCGACCTGTCGGAATTCCTCAAGGACGCCGAGGCGTTCGGCGTCAAGGGGCAGGTGAAATCCGACAGCCAGCCGGGTGTCGCCAAGCTGGTCGAGCTCGAGGTTGCCAAGGGCAACGTGATGCAGTTCTACACCGACATCGAAGCACCGGCGCCGGGGTTCAAGAAGACCGGCGTCGCGCCTTTGCGTCTTGGACATCTCGCCATCATCTCGTCCGAGGGCGACAAGCTGATGAAGTTCTACCAGGATTTCCTGGGCTTCGTCGCGACCGATACCATCGGCGGGGGGCTGGCGAATTTTTTCACCTGCAACCGCCAGCACCATGTCATCAACATCCTCAATGCCCCCGAGGATCGCATCCACCATATCGCTTTCGAGTTGAAGGGGAACGCGGCGCACGCGATGGCCAGCGACCAGCTTCGCGAGGACGGGGTGCCGGTGCTCTGGGGCCCCGCCCGCCACACGGCCGGGCACAATCTCGCGGGCTATCACCACGCCCCGGACAACGTGATGATCGAGCTTTACACCGACATGGACGTGTTCATCCCCGAGCTGGGCATGTGCGAGGCGCGGCCCTGGCACGAGCATTACCCGATGAAGCCCCGCGACTGGGGCCTGGATGAACTTTGCGCCTGGGAAACCGAATACAGTTATCCGCTCGCGCAGGGCTGACCCTTTGGTCCAAGCCGGACCACACCACAACAAGAAGGACAGAAAACATGCGTCTCGTGCGTTTTTCCAAATCCGGCGGCAGCGCCGAAAACGGGGTTCTGACCGGGGACAAGGTTGTGCCGATCGCGGCGCTCGCCCCGGACGCCCCGCAGGACATGAAGGCCCTGATCGCCGATTGGGACGCGCAGGCGCCCAAGCTGGCCGGGGCAGAAGCTCACCCGGCAGCGGTGGCCTTGGCCGACGTGACGCTCGAAGCGCCGGTGCCGGACCCGGAGAAGATCATGGCCATCGGCCTCAACTACCTGGACCATATCGAAGAAACCGGCATGCCCACGCCGGAGCAACAGCTCTGGTTCGCCAAGATGTCGAACGCGGTCAACGCGCCCAACGGCGATATCGAATTGCCGAAAGTGTCGGATCAGCTCGACTGGGAGGTCGAGATGGTCGCGATCATCGGCAAGGGCGGCCGCCATATCTCGGCGGCGGACGCGCCGGACCATGTGTTCGGCTACGCCGTCGGCAACGACGTGAGCGTGCGTGACTGGCAGATGAAGACCCCGCAATGGGTCATGGGCAAGAGCTTTGACACCCACGCGCCCTTCGGCCCCGCGATTGTCACGGCAGACGAAGTGGGCGATCCGCACCGGCTGGACATCACCTGCAAGGTGAACGGTGAAACGCGGCAATCGTCCAACACCCGGCATCTGCTGTTCAACGTCTGGGCACAGGTCGAGGAACTGAGCCGGGTCATGACCCTGAAACCCGGCGACCTGATCTTTACCGGCACACCCGGTGGCGTCGGTCTCGCCATGAAGCCGCCGGTCTTTCTCAAGGAGGGCGACGTGGTGACCTGTGAAATCGAAGACTTGGGCACGATCACGAACAAGGTCGTCGCGGAGGTCTGAACCCCATGAGCAAAAAGGTCATCATCACCTGCGCCGTTACGGGGTCGATCCACACCCCGTCGATGTCGCCCCACCTCCCGGTCACGCCCGAGGAGATCACGGCGGCAGCCGTCGGCGCTGCGGAAGCGGGCGCTGCGGTGATCCACCTGCATGCGCGCGATCCCGAAACGGGCGCGCCGGAACAAACCATCGAGCGCTACATGGAGTTCCTGCCGCGCATCAAGCAGCAGACCGGCGCGATCCTGAACATCACGACCGGCGGCGGGCTGGGGATGTCGATGGACACACGGCTGGCCCCCGCGCTGGCCGCCAAGCCCGAGCTTGCGTCGATGAACATGGGGTCGATGAATTTCAACATCTCGGGGGCGGCAAAATCCCTCGGCCCGAACGCGCAGGCCTGGGAACGACCTTATGTCGAGGGGGGCGTGGACATCATCATGTCCAATACCTTCGCCCAGATCGAACGCGCCATGCGCGCGCTTGGCGACAACGGCACCCGGTTCGAGTTCGAGTGCTACGACGTGGGCCACCTCTATACGCTCGCGCATTTCGTGGACAAAGGTCTGGTCAAACCGCCCTTCTTCATCCAGCTGATCTTCGGCATTGCCGGCGGCATCGGCGCGCATCCCGAGAACCTGACCCATATGAAGTCGATCTGTGACCGGCTCTTTGGCAACGACTACCGATTTTCCGTGCTGGGCGCCGGGCGGCACCAGTTTCCGCTCGTCACCATGAGCGCGATCATGGGCGGCAACGTGCGGGTCGGGCTTGAGGACAACCTCTATCTCGGCAAGGGCGAGCTTGCGCCGTCGAACGCGGCCCAGGTTGAAAAGATCCGGCGCATCCTGACCGAACTTGGTCTGAAAATCGCGACACCGGACGAAGCGCGCGATCTCCTGGCGACCAAGGGCGCAGCCGAGGTTGCCTTCTGATGATCGACTTTTTCCATGCGCCCGGGGCCTGTTCCCTTGGTATTCATGTGATCCTCGAAGAGATCGGGGTGGACTACAGGTTGCACGTGCTTGACCTCAAGTCCGGCCAGCAGCGGACTGACACCTATCGGTCGATGAACCCGAAGGGCACAGTCCCCGCGATCCGGCTTGAACAGGGCGAGGTGCTGACCGAGTTTCAGACGATCGCGTTCTGGCTCGCTGAAAGCCACCCCGAAGCCGGGCTACTGCCCGAGGATCGCCTGGCCCGCGCGCGGGTGATGGAGGCGCTCGATTATATTGTGGCCAGCGTTCACATGCGCGGCTTCACCCTCGCGCTTGTGCCGATGAAATTCGTCTCTGACCCTGCCGCGCAGGAGGCGCTTCGCGCGCATGGGCTGGCCGCGGCCACCGAGGGTCTTGCACAACTGTCCGAGACCATGGGCGCGCACGACTGGCTCTTGGGGGAGTATTCCATCGCGGATGCCGCGCTCTTCTATCTCACGGTCTGGGCGGACCGGCTTGGCGTGGAGTTGCCCGCGAATATCGCTGCGTTTCACGCACGGATGACACAACGGCCCGCCGTCGCGCGGGCATTGAACATGGCCGCGACGACAGGCTGACACGACAATCGGGGCGCGGGGAGGCGCTCCCAACGGGAGGAATGACATGACCACAGATTATGACGTGATCCAGATCGGCTATGGCCCGGTCTCCAAGGTTTCGGCGCTCTTGCTCGACCGCATGGGCTGGAAGGTCGGGGTCTTCGAACGCTTTGGCGAGTTCTATCCGCTCCCGCGCGCGGTCTGCATCGACCACGAGGTGTTTCGAATGCTTCATGCGAACGGCCTGGGCCCCATCGCGGATGCCGTGACGGACCCCACCCCGCCCTATCGCTGGTTCAATGCCGACTGGAAGGAGCTGCTGACCATAGACTGGTCCGGGGCCTCGGTGTCGGGCAGCGACGAGGTCATGTTCGTTCACCAACCCAGTTTCGAGGCGCTTCTGGACGCCGAAGCGAAACGCCGCGCCAATATCGACCTCCATTTCGAAACCGAGTGCATCGGGTTCGAGCAGGACGCCGACAAGGTCACCGTCCACATGCGCGACACCAAGACCGGGAAAGAAACCTCTTGCACCGCGCGCTACCTGATCGGCGCGGACGGCGCCAACAGCCTCGTTCGCGAAACCCTCGGGATCACCCGCACCGATCTCGGGTTCGAGGCCGACTGGCTGGTCGTCGACTTCGTTTTGAAAGAAGGGCTGGACGCGACCCAACTGGGTCTCATCGAATGCGGCCAGTATTGCAATCCGGCGCGCCCCACCACGATTGTGCCGGGCGGCACGGACGACGGGCGCGTATGCCGCCGGTGGGAGTTCATGCGCCTGCCACATGAATCCAAGGAAGAGATGGTCGAGGAAGCCAAGGTTCAGGAGCTTCTGGGCGATTGGATCAAACCCGAGCAAGGCGATCTGGTGCGCCACGCGCTCTATACCTTCCGCTCGCTACTGGCCGACGAATGGCGCAAGGGCCGCGTGTTCCTCGCCGGTGACGCCGCTCACCTGATGCCGCCCTTCATGGGACAGGGCATGTGCGCGGGGCTGCGCGACGTATGGAACCTGTCTTGGAAACTCGACCGGGTGATGCGGGGCGAGGCGAACGACGCCCTGCTTGACACCTACATGCCCGAACGCCGCCCGCATGTAAGCGACGTGATCGAGGCGTCGATGTTCCTGGGGTCGATCATCTGTATCCCCGACGAGGCCGCCGCCGCCGAACGCGACGAGACGTTCTTCTCGGGCAAGGCCCCACCGCCCGCCCCCTTCCCGATCCTTACCGACGGGATGCTGGCACGCGATGCCACGGGTGCGGTGGTCGCGCCCGCGGGCGAATTGTCGCCGCATGGAACCGTGCGCCTTGGTCGCCGGACCGCCCGGTTCGACAGCTTCGTGCGACCGGGCTTCGTTCTCGTGACAACCGAAGACCTGGGCCCCGTCTCGCCCGAGGCGCAACAGGTGCTCGACGCCCTCGCGGTGACACGGGTCGAAGTCGCCCCGCGCGTCACCGCCCGTGACGATCAGGTCGCCGACACGCAGGGCATGATCCTGCCGTGGATGGAAACGCAGGGGATTGCCGCGATGCTGGTGCGCCCGGACCATTTCGTCTTCGGCGGGGCCAAGGACGCGACCGCCCTTGAGACGCTGATTGCCGAGCTTGGCCGTCAGGCTCAGGCGCTGGGTCTCATGCCCGCGACCGAAGAAACGCTTGTCTCCGCCTGAACGGACCGTAAAAACACCCCAAGGCGGCGTCTCAGGATGCCGCCTTCTCCGTGTCCCGCGGGATCGCGAGATGCGCGTCCAGCAGGATGCGCCGCGTGTTGGTCAAATGCGCCGTCATCGCCTCGACCGCCGCCTTGGTATCGCGTGCGATTGCGGCATCGGCGATGGCCTTGTGTTCCTGCTCAAGATCGCGGTGATGTCGGCTCACCGAGGCGGTGGCGCTGCGATAGCGTTCGGACTGGGCAAAAAGCGACTCCCGAATCCGCATCAGCCATGGGCTGTCGCAGGCCGCGACGAGGGCTTCGTGAAACCGGGTATGGGTCTCGACCCAGTCGGGGTTGAGGCGCGGTTCCGACCCTTCGGCGTAGATCGGTATCCGCGACAGTTCGAACAACGTCGAAACGATCCCCGTCTCCCATTTCAGATCGCCTTTCTCGATGGCTTTCTTCAGGCACTCCGTCTCGATCAGGACGCGGGTGTTGGTCAGGTCCGTCAGATCGTCTTCGGTGATCGGCGCGACGCGAAATCCCTTGTTGGTCTCGTTGATGACGAGCCCTTCCGACGACAGCCGCGACAAGGCTTCGCGCACCGCACCCAGCGAAAACCCGAGCGAGGCCACCAGGTCGGAAATCTTGATTTTTTCATCCGGTTTGAACGCCCCGGACAGGATGTCGAACCTGATCCGCCCATAGGCTTGCGCCGTCATGGTTTCGCCCTTCGCTTTCGGCATTGTGATCCTTTCCGCCAACGCGCCTGATCCTGGTGTGACCCAAGCCTTGGTCATAATATATTATACCGTATGAAGTATGCTTAACACGTTGGTGAGCCGAAGAAAGTATTTTTCCGTTAAAACCGATCGCAATCGGGCCATGAACGCGACAATCTTGTTTCGGATTGGTTGTCCGCCAACCGAACAAACAACCTTCCGATCTCATGGAAAGTACTGCCGCCCCACGAACCCGCCGCCATTGTTTTGGGCTTAGGTGAAGAGAAGAGCGGTCCGTCGTCAGCAAGCTGTTCGGCGCGCGGCGATTGACAAACGGAGATGCAGCACAACGTCAGACGAACTTGGGACTTTCACCTTGACCAAGGAAGGCTCTTCGCCTAGGCAAATTGCCTGTGCGGGTGTTGTGTAATGGTAAGACCCTTGCCTTCCAAGCAAGAGATACGGGTTCGATTCCCGTCACCCGCTCCAAGCACACATGCGAGAAGATGCAACGGAGTGAGATAGAGCCTTATTTTCAAGGCAAAGTTGACACCTCGGACACAGACTGTCTTGTTTGCAAGGGTATCTAGCGGCGACTTTTTGTTGGTATGGTTGGCAGGAGATACCAACAGCCGATTCTGCGATACCAACAAATGCCTTTGACCGATGCTGCCGTAAGAGCCGCCCAACCCGGGCCGAAACTCAGGAAGATGAGCGACGGTGAAGGGCTGCAACTCCACGTTCAACCCAACGGATCGAAGCTCTGGCGGCTCGCCTACCGATTCGACGGGAAGCAACGGACTCTCACCCTCGGCAAGTATCCTGACGTCTCTTTGAAGGCCGCCCGGCTCGCCAAGGGCATCGCCCGTGCGAGGCTCGCTGACGGGCTGGACCCGATGGACGAACGCCGCGCCACCGATGAGCCGCAAGGAACCACATGGCGCGAAGTTGCGACGGAATACGTCCAGCTTCAAAAGGACCGCAGCCGGGCACCCAAGACAATCGCGAAGCTGGAGTCGCAGCTCGTGCGGGCAGACAAGGCGTTCGGCTCCACGCCTATCCGCGACGTCAAAGCGTCCGAAGTTCTGGCGATGCTTCGCAAGATCGAAGCTGAGGGGAAGCACACCACGGCGGCGGGCACTCGGTCCGCCTGTAGCCGGGTGTTCAGATACGCGGTTGCCACGGATCGTGCGGAGGTGGACCCGGCGGCGGCCTTGGTCGGTGCGTTGGTTGGCGTCCAGACCACAGGCTATCCCGCCATTGTGGACCCGGACGGAGTCGGCGGCTTGCTTCGCGCGATCCGCGACTATCCGGGGGACCTCACCACCAAGGTCGGTCTCCACCTTTGCGCTTACACGTTCCTTCGCCCGGGCGAAGTGACCGGGCTGAAATGGGGAGACGTAGATTGGGAAGCGCGACAGATCAACATTCCGGCGGAGCGCATGAAACTCCCTCGCCCGCATGTGGTGCCCCTGAGCACTCAGGTCGAGGGGTTCTTGAGGTCCGTTCACCCTCTCACGGGGCGCGACAAATTCATTCTCACGAGTCTGCACACCAAGGGGCGGCCTTTGAGCAACAACACCCTCAACGCGGCCTTGCGGCGGCTCGGCTTCTCGAAAGAGGAAATGGTTGCACATGGGTTCCGTAAGACGGCTTCGACGCTCTTGAATGAGGCCGGGTTTAATCGGGATTGGATTGAGAGGCAGCTTGCCCATGTCGAAACGAACGCGGTCCGGGCAGCTTATGACAAATCGCAGCACATCGAAGGCCGGACACAGATGATTCAAGCCTATGCCGATATGCTCGACGAATTGGCGGAGCGGCCCACGAAGAAATAGGTCGCCCTGCTTTTGGTCACACGGCGTGGTTCACGAACTGACAGGCCGCCCCACATACATGGTGTCGGAGCTGGTCAACGTGATCTCACCGTTGGCCGAGTCCCAGAATACCGGGCCGCGCACGTCCATGGCATCGGTGGCCTGTTTCGACAGTGCAAAGGCTCCGGCAGTCGTGAGGACCTTCGTTTCGCCTGAGGCGGCTTCGTTGGGCGAGTCCCTGAGGGAGCCGGGGCACAATAATCGGGAAACCCAACGCGCCCGGCGGACGGGGCCGACGTGCGCAACGCACCGGCGGGGTTCGGCGCGGTGAACGAGCAAGATTGTTCCGACATTCACCGAGACGTTGCCCGGGCCGGTGTCGTTGCTTGGTAAGGCGGTGCTGACTGACGAGCCCGCGCGTTCACGGAAACGCGGTCGGCCCTTGATGGTGCGGTTTGTTTTTTTCACCACGCGGCCCGGGCAAGTCACGTGCGACAGATTCCAACTCCGGGGGCGCGACGGGGGCACGCTGGAGTCCGCGACCGAACGCGCAGCCCGGGAAGTAGACCGGCGGACCGGCGGGCGTGGGACCGTCTCGCACTTGGGACCCTGACCCACCCGCCCCCGGGCGATCTCGACAACCTGACAACCTGACCCCCTGCCCCTAACCGGGCGGGGGGGGTTTTCTTTTGTCCGGCCCCGTGCGGGCGTTCTAGGGGGCGTGCCGGGCTGGACGTCGCACCGGCTGGACCTGACCCCCCGGGGGGTGCAATCCGTGGCGCGGATTCGACGCGTGCCGGGGCGATCTGGACGCGCACCCGGGCGGACGCGGTGCAGCATGACAAGCCGGGCGATCTGGACCCGGCGGACGCAAGCCGGGCGATCCCGCCCCCGCCCCCGGGCGATCTCGACAACCTGACAACCTGACACGCCGGGCGATCTCGACACGCGCAACCGTGCCGGGGGTCCGGCCATGCGTGCCCGGTGGACGTGGTGCAGCTTGCCGGGCGATCCGGTCGCGCTTGCCGGTGGACGTGCCCGGGCAATCGGTCCGCGCAATCTGTTTTCCGAATCCGTCGGGCGAAACCGTTTTCCGAAACCGTCCGACCGAATTGATCCGGCGGACGTGGTGCCGGGCTATCTGGAGTCCGGGTGGACGTGGTGCCCGGCTTCCATGGGCGGGGCGGGTGCCCGGCTTGCGGGGTGCCGGGTGGTTTCTAGTGCCCGTTGTCCGGGGCGATCTCGACTCCAAGTGGACCCGACTCAAGTGGTGCCGGGGTGCCCGGGTGCCGGTGTGACTCGGTGCCCGGTTGAATGGATTCAAGGTCGCTTTGGGTCCTTCCCCGCGAAATCGGGCTGTCGGGGGGTGCGCGGAGCCCGGTATTCAAGAGTTCTGGGAATGTTCTAGGGAACGGCACATGATGTCATACTATTACACTCGGACCCACAGGGAATCCGGGGTGCCCGGCTCTCGGGCGGCGGGGTTGATCGGCTGACCCTCCCAGATCGGATTCCGGGGTGCCCGGCCCTCCTGCTGCCTATGTTATATTATAACACCGAACCCCCGGCGTCCGGGTCTCCCCCGAGCGAAGCGAGCGGCAAGCACGACCGGACGACCGGCTGCCGGGGTCGCTCGACCATCTCCACCAGCGGTTGACGTCTCAAACGATGGTTGAAGGTTTCCAAAAATTTTTCCGGCAGAAATTGAAAGATCAGCACAACGGCGGGCGGTCACACGTCGTCACACGTCGGTCACACGTTCGACCGCCAGACGTGTGACCGGGGAAACGCCTTTTTTTAAGGCTTAAACGGGCTTCGGCGGCCTTCGGTCACAGGTGTCACAGGTATCACAGGTATCACAGGTTACTCTCTATAGAGGATATAAAAGTAGCCCGGAGACCCGGAATTTGTGCAAAACAACCCGGTCTGCGTGCCCAGATTCACCTCTATAGGGCGAACCTGTGACGGGTGTGACCGCCCCGAGTTGACCGCGTAAGTCTTTGATTCTACACAGATTTTCCGGTCACACCTCCGCCGGACCGTTGTGTGACGATTTTCGCCCCCGGCAAGCGCGACCGGATTCCGCGTCTCAACGGAAACTGGAATATTCGAGTGCGCGTTGAATCTTTGAACGAAAAAGTCAGCCCCCGCTTGAAAGTTATTTCCATTAATTCAGATCCCGGTTGACCGAGTTTCCAGTCCCGCGTGAGACATTCCGCGTGGTGGCAGGTAGCACGTCCGGGGTTCTTGAGGTGCCCCTAGTTACCTAGACACCTGCCTCGCTCAGTTTCTGCTGTCTGGTATCGAAGTCAACGGGCGACAGCATGCCGTTGTTCGTGTGCTTGCGCTTCGGGTTGTAGAAGAGCTCGATGTATTCGAACACGTCTCGCCGCGCGTCGTCGCGGTTCGGATATGTCCGGCGTCTGACCCGCTCGCGTTTCAGCAGCTGAAAGAAGCTTTCTGCTACGGCATTGATGCTCCTATGTTTGTCAAGCGTGGCCGGCCTTGGTTGGCGGCACGCACAGAGCGCGGTAGATTTCGCGCACCATGTACCGCTTTATGCAGCGCACGATTTCCCGCCTTGTTTTGCCTTCTGAAGTTCGTCGAGCAGCATAGGTTTTGGTTCTCTCATCGTCGCGTAGGCGCACAATGACCACACGGTAGATGGCGGCATTGGCTTGCCGATTGCCGCCACGGTTCAATCGCATCCTGTTGGTCCTGCCGCTTGAGGCCAGGATCGGGCAGACACCGCAGAGCTTGGCCAGGGCGGCTTCGGAATGGATGCGCTCGGGGTTGTCTCCCACGAGGATCAGCATCTCAGCCACGGTCATTGTGGAGATGCCATGCGATTTCATCAGCTCTGGTGCTTTCTCCCGGACCAGTCGGTCAAGCTCTTGGTCGTGTGCCTGGATTTCTTCATGCAGATCAAGCCAGCGCCGCGCAATTGCTCGCATGGCCATTTTGGCGGATGCGATTGGGGAAGTGATCTCGCCTGGCCTCAAGGCTGCAACATGGCGCACCAAAGTGATCCTTCCTCTGATCCCATCGAGCGTGTCACGAAGATCTGCTGGCGCATTTACGATCAACGTTTTCAGCGTGATCATCGCCTGGGACTTGGCTTTTACCGCGCTGTCTCGCGCAACCTTCAGATGGCGGATCATCTCCGATGACCCGGTCTGCGTCTTGGCGAAGGCCGTTGCTTGCCCGTTCAGGACGGACCTGGCCGCGCTCTCGGCATCGAGACTGTCTGATTTGCCATGAAGATAGCGCAGTTGGCGAAGGGGGCGCATGACGTCGAGGACCTTATGCCCCTTCGCCAGCAAATCTCTGGACAGGCCCGCCCCAAAAGAGCCGGTTCCTTCAATCCCAAAGGCTTTGACATGACCGAACTGTGACGCCCAAACTTGGAGATCATGATACCCTTTTCGTGTCGTAGGAATACTCGTGCTGCCCAGACGGGCGCCGTGCGCATCGATGGCGACGGCAATGTGGTTGGATTTGTGCGTGTCGACGCCGATGATAACTTGATCCATGTAAGGCCCTTTCGCTGGAATGGCCCAGGCACCGATCAAAGAGGACAGGACTGTGATGGTACGCCGACCGTCAGGCTCCTATGAAGTCACATCTCGCCCGCTGCCGGGGCAACCTGATGGTCGACACGTCAACGCAATGAAACGCAGTCAATCATAACATGGGTCAGATCACACCGGGAAGCCATGCGGCACCAACCCAGCGAATGGTCGATCGGTGTTTGAGTCAAACCACCCGAGAACTGGCACCAATCGTATGACTATCGGAATGAACCATGACTTGGCCAGTGGGCTTTCGTCGCCAAACGGCCATCAGCAGGGCTTGCAGGGCGAGGTCCGTGGTCATGCGGGATTGTGCAGACCAGCCGACAACACGGCGGGAGAACAGGTCGATCACGACGCAGAGATACAGCCAGCCCTCATGGGTCTTGATGTAGGTGATGTCGGTAACCCAGACCTGATCGGGTGCCGTCGTGCTGAACTTTTGCTCCAGCCTGTTCTCGGCAACCACCGCAGGTTTGCCGCCGTATCGGCCCGGACGACGCCTGTATCCCACCTGGGCAGCGATCCCGGCCAGAGACGCCAGACGCGCCACCCGGTTCTCTGAAATCTGTTCGCCCTGATCGCGTAGATCGTCCGTCAACTTGCGATAGCCATACACCTTGCCGCTGTCTGCCCAGGCCTGTCGGATCAGCTCGGTCTGGCGCGCATCCTGCTGCGCACGGTGGCTTAACGGTTCTTTAAGCCATGCGTAGAAGCCGGAGAAATGGACCCGCAGCACCCGGCACATGGCCCGGACGCCGAACTCTCCGCGATGCGCCCGAATGAAGGCGTACTTCATTGGGACTCGCGCGCGAAGTACGCCGTTGCCTTCCTAAGAAACAGCCGCTGTCTCGGGAATAGGCGCCAATGCAAATCCGAGGGTCCTCGCGCGCCGTTGAAGGTTTGAGAGCACGCGTTGCCGGTGTCGTTCTTCATAGGCCGCCGCTCCCTGATCCTGATAGGTCATTCCATGACGGATGGCGTTGTAGAACAAGACTGCGATCTTGCGCGCCGTGGCCGTCACCGCTCTCTGTTTGCCTATGCGCGATGACAGTCGCCGGTAAAATGCGCCCAAGGCCGTGTCGCTTCGACCAATCGTGACAGCAGCCAGACGCAGAAGCGCTGCCGCGCGACTGGAGGATCGGCGTGTCCGCGAGGAAATCAGCTTACCGCCAGATATCTTGTTGCCCGGGGCCAAACAGAGCCACGACGTGAAGTGCTTGGCGCTTTTCCAGGCGCGCAGGTCCGTGCCACATTCGGCCACTAACTTTAGAGCCAGCGATGGCCCGAGGCCGTGGATCTGCGCCAGGTCCGTTCCCAATACCCCATATAGCGCGGCCCTCACATCGAAGGACGGTGCATTGTGCTGCCTGCCTTTGATCCGTGCCTTCGGCAGCGGGGCCAGGTCACCGTCTGCCCGGACCGTCAGGGCTGCAACCGCTGCTTCCAGCCTACGGTCGCACGTCTCGATCTGTGCCTTGTAGAAGTCGTAAAGCTCCAGCGACTGTGTAAGGGCAAAGACACGCTCCTCACGGTCGTTGCCGACTAGTGCAGCCTTGATCGTATCAATCGAGGATTTGCAGCGGACATCCCGGAAAGCGGCAAGAACTTCAGGATCACGCTCGCCTCCAACGATGGCACGGATGATCCGCATGCCGGTCGCACCAGTGATGTCGGAGACGACATGATGCAGTTGAAGATTCATCTCCATCAACGCCTTCTGCATGTGCTGGATGTGCGCGGCGGCATATTCTGTCAGACGCTCGCGTTGGCGCATGTAGGCGCGCAGAGTGGCGACCTCGGCCTCAGGTCGGAAACTGCCGCGCAAGAGCTCATAAGAATGCAACTGGCGCAGCCATCCCGCATCGCTCACATCGGTTTTGCGGCCCGGAACTTTCTTGGCGTATCGGGCATTCACGAGGATGACCTCGAAGCCGTGCTCCTCCAGGATCTCGAAGGCCGGTATCCAGTAAACGCCGGTCGACTCCATCGCCACGCTGGTGACGCCGCATGACCGAAACCAGGCGGCGAGATCGTGTAGGTCTTGTGTGAAAGTTCCGAAGGCGCGCACTGGCATGATATCGGCGTCAGGGTTCACAGCCGCCATATGCATCGTCGAGCCGATGTCGATCGCAGCCGCATTGGGATTGACCATCTTGAGGTCCGGGTGGTCGCCGGTCTTGCGCTTTGTCATGGCATCTCCTCCGTTCAAGGCGAAGGGCGTGGGCCATGCAAGTTCGTCATCTTCCTAACCGGGATCACCGCGATGGCAGCGTCACCACTCTCAAGTGCGCATCGGCCCATGTGCCACGTTTATTAACGGGGTCCAGCCCACCAATAAGCCATCGGCAACTGCCCTTCGGGCACAGCATAGCACAGGCTGTTTATACCGCGCACAGGCGGGCTGCGGCCCGGAACAGTTTTTTGGGATATCACGCTCCTCGGTCACCCGAGCCAGCTCGCGCTTCAAACGCCGGTTCTCGGCTTCATAGTCAACGCCCGGCTTCGATTGCTCTGCCCCCTGAAAATTGGACCGTTTGAAGCTGTAGTTTTCCGCTACATTTCCCTGGCTGGGAGAGGAGCGGAATCGCATGAAAGCATCGAAGTTCACGGAGGCGCAGAAGGCCTTCATCCTGAAGCAGGGCGAGCAAGGCACGCCAGTCGCGGAGATTTGCCGGAAGGCCGGGATCAGCCAAGCGACCTACTTCAACTGGAAAAAGAAGTATGGGGGCCTGTTGCCGGATGAGATGCGGCGACTGAAGGCGCTGGAAGATGAGAACAGCCGACTGAAGAAGATCGTGGCGGACCTGACGCTGGACCGGGAAATGCTTCAGGACGTCATCCGGCGAAAGCTCTGAAGCCTGGTCGTTTGCGTGAGATTGTCACCGGGATGTGTGTCGACTGGGGCGTGTCTATCCGGAGAGCCTGTGGGGTCCTCTGCTTCGACACGTCCACTTACCACTACAAGTCCCGGCGGACGGACCAGGCTGCCGTCGAGAGACGGATCAAAGAGATCGCAGAGACGCGTGTGCGCTATGCATTGCCCGGCAGGCGATGCGTGCATCGCCGAGAGGGGTTATCGGCGTGTTCACGTCCTGCTGAGACGTGAGGGATGGGTGATCAACATGAAGAAGACGCGTAGGATTTACAATGAGTTGGGACTTCAGTTGCGCAACAAGCACCCGAAGCGTCGGGTGAAGGCAAAGCTTAGAGAAGACCGTCAGGAGGCCGTCGGACCGAACGATGTCTGGGCGATGGATTTCGTGCACGACCAGCTCGCTCTGGGTAAGAAGCTGCGCATCTTGACGGTCGTAGACACACATTCCCGGCTCTGTCCGACGGTCGATCCGCGATTTAGCTATCGGGGTGAAGATGTCGTTCAAACGCTCGAGCGGGTCTGCGGGAAAATCGGCTACCCAAAGACGATACGCGT
>ATLU01000036.1_pt1 | contig 70013 bp, 71 predicted proteins | sample 178751 | NCBI WGS metagenome assembly ATLU01 (sample SAMN02211837, study PRJNA209200) | bioreactor metagenome | isolation source: day 23 sample from continuous culture bioreactor inoculated with sediment... | place: Germany: Wadden Sea | collected 2011
CTATTAACGTATATACCCTTAGCAGGGGCACGCCTTCAGCCACTCGGCCAGCTCTCCTAAACTTTTTGCGTGTTTCAATGATCCTTACGGATCATGCAGGGGCACGCGTTATTCGGTGCTTCGCACCTCACCCCTTCGGGGCCGTCCTACGGACGTTCAAGATCCCTTCGGATCTTGTCAGCCACTCGGCCAGCTCTCCTAAACTTTTTGCGTGTTTAATGATCCCTCGGATCATGCAGGGGCACGCGTTATTCGGTGCTTTGCACCTCACCCCTTCGGGGCCGTCCTCCGGACGTTCAAGACACCTGCGGGTCTTGTCAGCCACTCGGCCAGCTCCAAATCTTTCTTCATAAAATAGGCATGACACCCACCTTATTCTTTTTGGATAAAGTGTCGATATCCAAAAGAGGCGGTATTCTAACCCATTTTTTTTCGTTTTGCTTCTATGAATTGACTTAATAATCAGGTTTTTTGCTACCCTTTTTTAAGCCAATAGCTTCCCGAATGGCTGAGAACCATATGTGGGAAAGAAGCGAGTTTACACGGGGCCTGAACGGCCCCGCCGTGGCAGAGTAATTTACTCGTCTGCCATTTCCTGGTCTGTCTGCTCACGTTTAATGCGCTCGTAAATCTCTTCACGATGCACCGTTACATCACGCGGGGCATTTACACCAATTCGTACCTGATTACCTTTGACGCCTAAAACCGTAACGGTTACTTCGTCACCAATCATCAGGGTCTCACCTACGCGGCGTGTCAAAATCAACATCGTCCAATCTCCCTGTTACATTTCCACTGTGACATCCAAGTCAATTCCGCTTTTGACGATCCTATCGTCGCGAAAATGATCATAAATGCCGCCAACCAAGCACTATCCCCACAGGAAATGTGGCGAAAGAGCGATGGAATTCTACCAGCTAACCCTTTGAGAAATAAAGGGAATTTAAGGAGTATTAAACAACTCCATACACTTTTAGGACTGGCAGACGGAACTTTTCACTCCGTGTATTTAGACTTTAGCCTATCTTTTGAGGTTCTGCTGCCAAGTCAAAGGCCTCATGCAAGGCACGCACACCCAGCTCAAGGTATTTTTCATCAACTACGACAGAGATTTTGATTTCAGAGGTTGAAATCATGCGAATATTGATACCCTCATTCGATAGTGCTTGGAACATGGAGCTGGCGATACCTGCGTGTGAGCGCATGCCCACACCGACCAGAGATATCTTGACGATGGTGTCATCAACAATGACTTCACGGGCACCCAGTTTCTGCGACACATCATTAAGTATCGAAACTGCTTTATCGTAGTCATTGCGATGGACAGTAAAGGTGAAGTCGGTTGTTTCGTCCTGGGCAATATTCTGGATAATCATATCCACTTCAATATTGGCTGCCGAAATCGGCCCCAGTATCTGGAAAGCAACACCGGGTTGGTCCGGAACACCCAGAATGGTGAGTTTTGCTTCATCACGATTAAACGCGATACCTGAAATTTTAGCGTCTTCCATACCCTTGTCCTCAAAGGTGATCAAGGTTCCCTCGCCCTCTTCGAAACTCGAGAGTACGCGCAGGGGTACATTATATTTACCGGCAAACTCAACCGCGCGGATCTGCAAAACCTTAGATCCGAGACTGGCCATTTCCAGCATCTCTTCAAATGAAATCTTACTCATGCGGCGGGCCTTGGGCTCTACCCGTGGATCTGTGGTGTAAACACCATCCACATCAGTAAAGATCTGGCATTCATCCGCTTTTAGAGCGGCAGCAAGAGCAACAGCCGTGGTGTCAGAACCACCACGACCCAGCGTTGTGATACTGCCTTGATCATCAATACCTTGAAAACCAGCCACCACCACAACACAACCTGCATCCAGATCATTTCTGACTTTGACATCATCAATATCCTGAATACGTGCCTTGCTATAGGCGCTGTCAGTCCGGATATGCACCTGCCCACCCGTGTAGGATTTTGCAGGACAACCGGCCTTGTGCAAGGCCATAGAGAGCAGGGCTATGGTTACCTGCTCACCCGTAGACACCAGTACATCCATCTCTCTCGCCGAGGGATGCTCTTCTATCGCTTTTGCCAGGGCAATCAACCTATTGGTCTCTCCAGACATGGCCGAAACAACCACGACAACCTGGTCACCGCGATTCCGTGCAGCTGCAACCTTCTCGGCCACTGCCTGGATTCGCTCGATAGTACCAACAGATGTGCCACCGTATTTCTGTACGATCAGGGCCATTGATTCTGCTACTCGCTTTTCAGTTATACGCTTGACCCGCCAGCGAGGCGGGCACCCGAAGGGCGCTAATTAAACAATAAAATACCGGGGTTTTCCATGACTTCTCTGAAAGCCTTTTCAGTTAAGCATTCAGAGATGACTTAACCCAGCCCTCAACCGAGTCCAATGCGGCAGGAAGTGCCTCAGGGTTATTACCACCCGCCTGAGCCATATCGGGACGCCCCCCCCCCTTTCCACCTACCTGCTCGGCGACAAATTTCACCAGATCACCGGCTTTCATGCCCGGAATCTGATCTTTCGTGACACCAGCAACCAGGCTTACTTTGTCGCCCGTAACCGCCGCCAGCAGAATAACCGCACTGCCCAATTTGTTTTTGAGCTGATCCATTGTGTTGCGCAATGATTTCGGATCTACACCCTCCAGCTTGGCAGCCAACACCTTAACGCCGTCCACATCAACTGCACTGCCGGCCAGATCACTGCCCGCTGCACTTGCCAGCTTGCCTTTCAGCTGTTCCAGCTCTTTCTCCAGTCGGCGACTTTTATCAACCAGCTGCGAGACCTTTTCTGCCACATCATCACGACCGGACTTAACCAGATCCGCAACACGCTGAAGACGATTTTCGTCATCTTCTACCCACTGGATGGCTGCAGCACCTGTCACTGCTTCTATACGACGCACACCTGATGCAATACCGGTTTCAGCGGTAATTTTGAACAGGCCGATATCACCCACTGCTTTAACATGGGTCCCACCACACAGTTCGGTGGAGAAATCACCCATACGCAGTACGCGAACATTGTCCCCATACTTTTCGCCAAAAAGGGCCATCGCCCCGCTGGCCTTGGCATCATCAAGCGACATGATACGAGTCTGTACCGTGTGGTTCTCACGGATCTGCTCATTCACCATGCGTTCAATCTCTTTGATCTGCTCCCGGCTGACCGGCTCAAAGTGTGAAAAGTCGAAACGCAAACGTTCTGGATTAACCAGAGAGCCTTTCTGTTGTACATGATCACCCAGCACGCGCTGCAAGGCGGCATGCATCAGATGGGTAGCCGAATGGTTGAGGGCCGTTGCTTCGCGCTTCTGCTCATCAACTTGGGCAACAACCTCACTACCCACCCGAAGTGAAGCGCCATGGAATTGGCCCCGATGAATAAAGACATCTCCACCCTGCTTCTGCGTGTCCGCTACGGAGAAATGGGTTTCACCTGCGGCCAGCACACCCACATCGCCTACCTGACCACCGGACTCTGCATAGAATGGGGTGCGATCCAATACAATCAACCCATCTTCGCCATCGCCCAGCGTCTCGACAGACGCACCATTTTGGAACATGGCAATGACTGTGGCCTTGCTCTCAAGCTTGTCATAACCAGTGAATTCGGTTGCACCATCCAGGGTGATATCAACCTCCTGGACACTTCCAAACTGGCTGGCAGCACGGGCACGTTCCCGTTGAGCTTCCATGGCCTGCTCAAAGCCTTCCATATCCAGTGACAGCTCACGCTCACGGGCAATATCAGCAGTCAGATCAGTTGGAAATCCGTAGGTATCATAAAGCTTGAATACGGTTTCTCCTGGGATCTGCGTACCATCAAGTGCTTCAATCGTCTGATCCAGAATCTTCATACCCTGTTCAAGGGTTTCCGCAAAACGCTCCTCTTCCAGACGTAAAACACGGGTGACCTGATCCGCCATATCAGGCAGCTCTGGATAAGCCGCGCCCATCTCCTGACACAGTGTGGCGACCAGCTTATGAAAGAAGGGATCTTTTTTCCCCAGCATGTAGCCGTGGCGGATAGCGCGACGAATAATGCGTCGCAGTACATAGCCACGCCCCTCATTCGAGGGCAGCACACCATCAACAATCAGGAAAGCACACGAGCGGATATGGTCAGCAATCACACGAAGCGATTTCTCTTCCAGGTTTACACAACCGGTAACCGCAGAGGCCGCCTTGATAAGATTCTGAAACAGATCGATCTCATAGTTGCTGTGAACATGCTGGAGTACAGCCGCCAGACGTTCCAATCCCATGCCGGTATCAACAGACGGTCTTGGCAGAGGTGTCAGCTCACCGCTCTGGTCCCGGTTAAACTGCATGAAGACTAGGTTCCAGATTTCGATATAGCGATCACCATCCTCTTCAGGAGAGCCTGGAGGGCCGCCCCAGATCGCTGGACCATGATCGTAAAAGATTTCGGAGCAGGGACCGCAAGGACCCGTATCACCCATTGACCAGAAGTTGTCTTTTGCCCCACAGCGTGAGAAACGAGTCGAGTCGACCCCCATCTCTTTGAGCCAGATATCTTCGGCCTCCTGGTCCTCTTCATAGACCGTGACCCACAGCTTATCTTCAGGCAAGCCCAGCTCTTCTGTCAGAAACTCCCAGGCATATTTAATGGCCTCGCGCTTAAAGTAGTCGCCGAAGCTGAAATTACCCAGCATCTCAAAGAAAGTGTGATGGCGTGCTGTGTAGCCCACATTTTCGAGGTCGTTATGCTTCCCCCCGGCACGTACGCAGCGTTGCGAGGTAGTGGCTCTCACATAGTCGCGCTTCTCCCTACCCAGAAAGGTATCCTTGAACTGGACCATGCCAGCATTGGTGAACAGCAGGGTCGGGTCGTTATGGGGCACCAGAGAGCTACTGGCAACCTCCTGATGACCTTTCTCGATAAAGAAATTTAGAAATGCGGTGCGTAATTCGGCGCTGGTCTTCATACAGGCTAGACTATGTAAATTAATGAAATGGTGGATATTAGGCAGAAGCACGGGTGTTGTCACCTGCAATTCTACGGAAATCACTCAGGCAGGACAAATAGTGCGCGCTTTTACGCTCCGTTCTATAGGAATTATACGCTCATTACAGCCCCTTAACTTGGCCACAATCCAAAACCGCCGTAATATGGCCGCTCTTTAACGATTCACCAAGGCAAGCACATGCAAATCAGTCAGGACAAAGTTGTCACCATTGAATACACCATGACAGACCAGCTCGGCAACCTGCTGGACACTTCAGATAACGGGGACACGCTCTCCTTTATTCAGGGAAAGGGAGCCATCTTCCCTGCACTGGAGGACGCCCTATCTGGCAAATCTATCGGTGAGCGACTGGAAATTACTCTGACGCCCGAACAGGCCTACGGCAAGACAGATGAGCGCCTGATCAAGATCGTGCCACGCGACCGGTTCAAGTTTGAGGGTGAAATCCAGGTTGGCAGTCAATTCAAGACCCGCCGGGATGACGAGGATATCGTGGTCACAATAGTCAAAGTCGATGATCAAAACGTAGTTATTGATGCAAACCCACCCATGGCGGGTGTCACTATCAACATGGATATTGTCATTGTTGAGGTGCGTGATGCCGTAGAAGAAGAACTGATTACTGGCCAGGTTCAGGATATGGATGAAATCTACGAGAAAGAACAGAAGAAAAGCATGGCTGTTGAGCTTAAATAGCAGACGTTTATAGCCGATGCCTTGTTATCAAACAGTGGATAGCAAGGCATCCACTACGACTTAAGACGAATTTTTCTGCTCTTTTAATGGTTCTGGCAGACAAGGCCGTTCCTTTAAAAACCGCACAAACCCTTCGGCTGTAATAGGCGGACTAAAGAGATAGCCCTGACCTAGCATGCATCCCTCTTTACGCAGAAAGTTTAACTGATCCTCGGTCTCAATCCCTTCCGCAATAACATCCAGCTGTAGATTACCCGCCAATGAGATAATGGCACGAGCAATCGCTTCATCATTAGGGTCTTGCGTGATATCCCTCACAAAGGATTTATCAATCTTCAAATTATTGATCGGCAGTTTTTTCAGATAGGAGAGCGAAGAGTACCCGGTACCAAAATCATCAATCGACAGCGTCACACCCAGCTCTCTTAACTCACTCAGCACACCAATGGCTTTATCTGCCTGATCCATGATAAAACTTTCTGTAATCTCTAATTCCAGCGAGGTTGCTTTCAACCCAGAGTTAGCCAGGGCTTCCTTGACTGTTGCAACAAGATCACCTCTCTGTAGTTGTTGACCTGAAAGGTTAACTGCCACTGTACCCGTCTCGAGCCCTTTATCCTGCCACTGCTTGATCTGCGTACAGGCTGTATTGAGCACCCAGGCTCCAATCGGCACAATCAAGCCCGTGTCTTCTGCCAGTGGAATAAAATTGTCCGGTGGAACCAATCCCATTTCGGGATGTAACCAACGAATAAGAGCCTCTGAACCAATAAGCTTCCCATTAATCAGTGAAAGCTTGGGTTGATAGTAGACAACAAATTGATTCAGCGTTATTGCCTGCCGAAGACTGTTTTCAAGCAACACGCGTTTTACCGCAGAAGAGGTCATCTCTTCTGTGTAGTATTGATAACCGTTGCGCCCTTGAGCCTTGGCCTGGTACATGGCCGCATCGGCATTACGTAACAAGGTTGCAGCCGTATCACCATCATTGGGAAATATACTGATACCAATACTGGCCGTAATATGTAGGTTATGCTGCTCAACAACAAATGGCGCATTGAGACTGTGCACTAATTTGGCAGCCAGATTCCCCGCTTTTTCCTGGGTCGGAAGCTGCTCAAGTAGAACGGTAAATTCATCCCCGCCCAGACGGGCAACAGTATCCTCATCACGTAACTGCTGCTTTAAACGCAATGACACTTTCTGTAGCAACGAATCGCCAATTGGATGTCCCAGACTGTCATTGATATTTTTAAATAAATCGAGATCAATAAAAAACACCGCCAGACAGGTTTTATCCCGACGGGCGCGTTCCAACGCATGATCAAGTCGCGCCGTAAATAACAGTCGATTAGGTAACTCTGTCAGTGGGTCATGATGCGCCAGGTATTCCAGTTGATTTTCTGACTCTTTAACGTCACTGATATCAGAGAATACCGCAACATAGTTAGTCAGTTCTCCCTGCTCATTTTTAACCGTACTGATTGTTTCCCATTCAGGATAGATCTCACCATTCTTTCTTCGATTCCAAATTTCACCTCGCCAATAGCCAACTTTATTAATCATCTCCCACATTTCTTCATAGAAAATATCGGCGTGCTTACCAGACTTCAGAAGACTTGGGTTTTTACCTTTCACCTCTGTTTCAGAATAGCCGGTAATTTCCGTGAAAGCATTATTGACTGCTGTAATATTCCCCTGATTATCGGTGATTAATACCCCTTCTCTGGTACTCTCAAATACAGTTGCCGAGAGCCGCAACCGTTCTTCTGAAAGTAATCGCTCAGATATATCCCTTATCAGGGCCTGGACGCCACCATCAGGTAATGAACGTGCACTAACTTCTACGGGTAATACAGAACCATCCCGACAGAGCATCTTTCGTTGTACTATCAGCGAACCACGTCGATGCACCTCTTTGCCCTGCTTCTCAAAATCCGAACGTTCTGATAGATGGATTAACTCTTCAATTTCGCGGTTTAACAATTCATCCTCTGTATAACCCAGCATCAACTGGGCTGACCGATTGCAATCGGTTATAACACCTTTTTCATTTATTACTAACAACCCATCGGCTGCTTGTTCTATTAACGTACGATAACGACTTTCGCTCGCTTTTAGTGCCTTCTGAGTTCGCATCCTTTCAGTAATATCCATTCGAATAATCAGCGTGCCCTGTTCCTGGGTAGTAAATTCAAGCACTTCAATCCAACGATCGCCCTTTACTTTTAGTACGAACGGCCGTTTCTCCTTATGCATCCGCAAACGCTTTTCAACCCACTCATCTACGCTAACCCCCTCCAGATCAACCAGTCCAACTGTCGCCAATGCGTGATTAAGTTGTTTAAATGATATTCCTGGCCTTAGGATGGAGCCTATCTCTTTAACGGCGTTTCTATAAGCGCTATTACAGAGAACCATATGATCCTCACTATCAAATAAAATCACACCACCAGGCACACTTTCCATCGCATCATTCAGGCGATCCTGCAATCGAACTTCTGCGCGTCTTGCCTCTACCTCCCTGGTCAGGTTATAGCCTATTCCACGATAACCCTTAAATTGCCCAGACTCATCAAACAATGGAGTGCCGCTAACACGCACATAGATTACTTCACCATCGGGACGTTCAAACTCATACTCAAAATCACGGAATGGTTCATGAACTTCTAACTGGGCAAGATGCTCATCCCAGACAGCCTTGTCATAGTCTTCTGAGATCAGATCGCGGCGACTTTTCCCCAGTAAAAAATCGCCTGAAACACCTATGGACTCTATTATTCGATCCGAGAAATAGCTGAACCGCAATTCCGCATCCATCTCCCAAAACCAATCAGACGCCACTTCAGCGAAGTCCTGAAATCTTTTTCGCTCATCGAATATAACCCGCTCAGTCTGGCTTCGTTCCATTTCTGAAGCAACACGGGTAGCAAAGATACGTAATATGGATTCCACATATTCTGGCTTCAAGATCGGCTGTCTAAACAGGACAGCCAAGAGTCCCAGATTGTTCCCTTGTGAATCAATCAATGGCGCACCAGCAAAACCTTCGACTTGAAGCTCTGAAAGATGAGAATCATTTGGAAAAAGATCACAGACATGTTCTGGATAAATACAGTATTCACCCGCTAACACTTGTTCACAGGGCGTGTATTCAAGGTTATGGCTAAAACCGGCATTACCCGTTTCTTTGCTAAATGTGGCCAGCGAGTGTACACGACCAGGATCTTTGACATCACATGTCCCAATAAATGAGAAAAAACCACCGATAGCAGGTGTCAAATGTTCCAATAATCGATTAAAGAAACCGCCTCCATATTCGGCTGATACCCCCTTGGCGATTTCGAGAATAGCGTCTTGCTGCCTGCGTCTCGTTGTTACATCCTGGATGAGTGCCAAGACTCGTGGTGCATTGTTATTAAAAGGAATGACAGAGGTAGAAATACTAATGATCGCCTGATCCCCATCGCCTCTAGTAATTAACCACTCCTCACCACGTAAATCCTCCCCTAAACGCATTTTACCCATGCGTTCAATCGCTCTTTTCTGTAAATCATGATCTGGATAGAGCGATTGATACCAACCTTTATGATTAATCTCTTCACGTGTGTAACCGGTGATTTTGGTCATCCGGTCATTCCAAAGCGTAAACTGCAGATAGGGAAATTCACTGATCGGATAGCAAACACATAAGCCCTCGGCCGCCTTTTCAATCACAGCGCGACGGAATGCCGCATCTTTTAGATGCTCGAGCTCAAGCTCTTTTACGCCGGTCAGGTCGGTACCCACACCACGGTAACCCAAAAACTCACCTGAAAGACCATACTTAGCTTTACCTGTGAGCCGGATAGCACGGCACTCTCCATCCGGACGTTTCCAGTCGACTTCTACCGAAAGCAATGGCTCATGGGCTTGCATGTTTTGCAGATGTTGTTGCCAGCGAGTGTCATCATAGGACTGGTTTGAATGGGCCTCTGAGCGCGTCTTCCCCATTAATTCAATTGGGGAAACACCCAGCACTTCTTCAACACGGCCAGAGAGATAAATAAAACGGAGATCACGATCCATCTCCCAGAACCAGTCTGCCGCGACTTCTGCAAAATCACGAAAGCGCTCTTCACTCTTGCGCAGTTGGTCTTCCAATTCCACCCGCCCTGAAATATCAACAATATTAACCAGCCAGGGTTCTGTTTTTTCATCAGGCACCTGCACACGTACCAGCGCCTGAATATACTTGGATGCAAAACTACGTAAGGAGATTTCTATTTCTATTTTGCGCGAGCCATTGATATATTCGACCAGAGCTTTTCTAAAAGCAGCAAAACTACTCTTTGGAAACAGCCGGTTAATGGGGCCTAACAGTTGCGTTTCGTTATCGGCACAAAACAGTTCAACCGCGGCTGGGTTTGCGCGGGTAATGACCATTTTAGATGCAGCGATAATGAGCAGTTCAGGATTATGAGCAAACAGTGCATCAGAATCTTGTAAGGATTGAGGATCAAGAGTATCCAACCACTCCCTCAGGCCTGATATATCCTGTTCCAGAATTCCAACACCCGCCGTCTGGAATATTCGACGGTAAAGCGCTTCACTGGCCTGGGCGGCCTGTTGAAGCATCTTACGCTCTGTAAAATCAAGTACAAGATTGATGGTTCCGGTTAAGTTGCCCCGTTCAAATAACGGAGCCGAAATAAACAGTACCCACAACGACGTGCCATCCTTACGAACAAAGCGAAATTCACGTTCCTCTTTTTTTCCTTGTTGACTCTGCTTGATACTGCCAAGAACCTGCCCCCTAGATGCTTTGTCGACAAAATCATCGATCGTGCGACCAGACATCTCATCTTGGCAATAACCAAGCATTGAAGCCACTCGTTGATTGACGAACAACGTACGCCCTTCAACATCCAGTAACCAAACACCTTCCAATGTCGTTTCGATGATGTCTTTATACTGTTCAAGTGAAAGTGCCGGTAATTGCAATCAACATTCCTCTTAGAAAATAGGGTTTACCATCGAGCAATAATTTGTCTCGATTAAAGAGAAAGTATAGTAACAAGCGTTGGGAATGTTATTGATTTATGTTTAGAATCAGGCGATTTACACGCCTCAATCAAAATTCTGGAGAAGGATCTTAGTTTTAAGTGGGGAAAAATAGGCCTGCAACTGTTATTGCCTATATTTGCATAGTCATTATGTCAGGCGTCATGCCATAAATAACTTCGGATCATCTCTGAGGGAAATCCGCGATACTCTAAAAAGCGAGCGCGTTTCGACTGCGCCTTGAAATCATCGGGTGGTGAGCAGCCAAACTTCCGCTGACAGCACCTGTCAAGTAGCTCTAACCATTGTACTTCACGCGGATCAGTCCAGGCATCAATAAGACCCGCTGCAATACCACGCTCCTGTAATTCAAGTCTAATCCGAATCGGACCAAAACCTTTCTGCTTTCGCTGCTTCACATAGAGCTCTGCAAATCGTTCATCACTCTGATAACCACTCGACTCAAGCCAGTCAAGCACTTGATCAAGTAACGCATCGTCTTCACACCGCCCGCCTAACTTTCGACTCAGCTCAGCACGACTGTGTTCCCGATTTGCAAGCAGGCGGATAGCCGCCTGCTCCAACTCACTTCGATCAGACACACTAGGCCTCTATCTCGGCCTCTATCGGACCACCCTCCGCTTCAGCCTTTGGGAAAGCCTGATTACGGATCTGCTCTTCCAGGTGCTGTGCAATATCCGCATTCTCTTTCAGGAAATTCCGCACATTGTCTTTGCCTTGGCCAATCCGATCACCGTTATAGCTATACCAGGCGCCTGACTTATCAACAAGGCCGTACTGAACACCCAGGTCAATCAACTCACCTTCGCGTGAAATCCCTTCACCATAAAGGATCTCAAAATGGACCTGCTTGAAAGGTGGCGCCACTTTATTTTTAACCACCTTCACTTTGGTTTCATTTCCAATAACTTCATCGCCTTTTTTGATGGCACCCGTGCGGCGTATATCCAAACGTACAGAGGAGTAAAACTTCAGTGCATTACCACCTGTAGTAGTTTCAGGATTCCCAAACATCACGCCAATTTTCATACGGATCTGGTTAATAAAGATAACCACACAATTTGAGCGCTTAATATTAGCTGTGAGTTTACGTAGCGCCTGTGACATTAAACGGGCCTGAAGACCAACATGGGTATCACCCATATCACCTTCAATTTCAGCCTTGGGGGTCAGTGCCGCAACCGAATCCACAACCACTACATCAACGGCACCGGAGCGCACCAGCATGTCAGTGATCTCCAAGGCCTGCTCTCCCGTATCTGGCTGGGATACCAATAACTCATCAACATTTACACCCAGTTTTTCAGCGTATTGCGGATCCAGCGCATGCTCAGCATCGACAAACGCCGCGGTTCCACCCTGCTTCTGTGACTCAGCCACTACATGCAGGGTCAGTGTTGTTTTACCAGAGGATTCAGGCCCATAGATTTCAATAACACGCCCTTTTGGCACTCCACCAATACCTAATGCTATATCGAGATTAATTGAACCCGTAGATATCGCTTCAATATTACGTATAGCCGTGCCATCACCCATTCGCATAACCGCACCTTTACCAAACTGCTTCTCAATTTGACTCAGTGCTGCACCTAATGCTTTCTTACGATTGTCGTCCATATGTTCCCCCGGTTTTCAAAGATCGGCTGCATCCTGCAAACCGAACTGTTCTATTGATGTTCTCCATTATTGCATAGACTGAGGCTCAAGTCATGAGTCAGTTCTACAAAATGTGTAAATATTTTCTACTTCACCCTTTTATTTAGGTTTGACTGAATAATTGGCAACGCCATTCTTACCGTAATACGGGTACAATCTAAACTTTCATACGTCAGGATAAGAATCACAAGGCACCCGCACATGTTACCAGGAGAGACCGTCGGCATTTCCAACCACCCCCTGCGTATGCAGTTAGCTAATGAAGTGCATGCCCGCCCGTATGAGTTGTTAACAGCGCCCGTTCAGGCCAGCCATCTGGCCATATTGTCGGATGAGTCGTCTCTCCCCCGTGAGCGTGAAGCAATCGTGTCACTCTGTGCCCGTTTTAATATTGCTCCACCTGACATGTCGGCCAGGCACTTCAGTGCCGACATGGGACTTTTCAGGCTAAAGTGGGAACGCCATACCGAGTTTTCTACCTATACTTTTTTTCATGCCGCCCCTTTTAGTGAACCCTTTAGAGAGCCGGCTATCGCCCAGGTTCCAAAGGAGTGGGTAGAACAGCTACCTGGCGATCTGCTAGCTGCTATCCATGTGGCCCTGACGCCCAGAGATTATCCCAAACGTGAGATCGAAGAGTTAGCGGTCCATTTTGCCCGCAACACCGTTACCGGATCTTCGGTGGCCGGCGATGCGGCCGAAGTCTGGACAGACTTCCATATCCATGCCGATGGGTTCAGTCGTTTTCTTGTACAAGATAATAGTCTGCGCAGCCGCCAGGCGGGTCGACTGATTCAGCGGCTATACGAGGTCGAACAGTACCGAATTCTGGCACTGCTGGCATTTCCTCTAGCCCAACAGTATGGGCAAACCCTCAGTCGGCTGGACCAGGCACTGAACAACCTGACCAGCAAGATCGTTGATATCGACAACCTGGAAGATGAACATCAGGCACTGGATGAGTTGTCCCGCCTCGCAGCAGAAGTCGAGCAGATTTCATCCAGTACCAGTTATCGGTTCAGTGCCTCTGCAGCCTATTACGACATTATCCACCAGCGTCTGACCGACCTGCGTGAAGAGCGTATTCAGGGCATCCAGATGCTGCATGAATTTATGGAACGCCGACTCGGCCCCGCCATGCACACCTGTCAATCCGTTGATGAACGCATTCAGACACTCGCCAAGCGTATCACCCGGGCTTCCAATCTGTTGCGCACCCGGGTCGATGTCAGCATGGAAGGTCAAACCAAAGATCTGCTGAAATCGATGGATAGGCGCGCCCACCTGCAACTGCGCATGCAGGAGACGGTTGAAGGGCTCTCAGTGGTGGTGCTGAGTTACTATCTTATCGGATTGGTCGGCTATGGCCTGAAGGCAATTAAATCAGCCGGCATTGGGATCAATGTCGAATTGGGTACCGGGATTGCCATTCCACTGGTGATTGGCGCGGTCTTTCTGGGGGTCAGACGTCTGAAGCGGCTGGCAGGTCATGGCGCAGAAGCAGAGAGCAACCACCCCTGATCGCCACGCTCAAAGAAGAGAGCGTACACCCTCCAGGGCCACAAGCACGGCCTGATGCCGCACAGCATGTCTATCACCAGCAAACTGGTGACACCTCGTTACCGGCTCACAGGTCTGGCTCTGCCAGGCAAACCAGACCGTTCCTACCGGTTTCTCATCACTGCCACCACCAGGGCCGGCAACACCACTGACAGAAACCGCCACCGATGCCCGACTATGCGCTAGGGCCCCCTGTGCCATGGCAGCGACCACGGGTTCGCTGACCGCACCCTGCTCTTGTAACAGCTGGGCACTGACACCCAGCATCTCCTGCTTGGCTTCATTACTATAAGTGACAAAACCCCGGTCAAACCAGACACTGCTACCCGCAATATCCGTCAGCACCTTGGCTATCCAGCCACCGGTGCAAGACTCGGCCGTGGTCAGTTTCAGGCCACGACTCTGCAGGTCTTCTGCCACCTGCCGGGCTACAATTTCCAACGCATCACTCATGCTCAACAGTATCTGGTTTCAAATTCTGGAATGCAAGCCAAACAGCGACTCAGCTGGGCCTGACCGATCCGCCATTTTGGGCTACACTGTGCGACCCTGAGTTATCAATTATGAAGGTTGCAATGGAAATCCTCTGCGAACACAAGGCATCACCCGCAAAACTTGAGATCCTCGGCGTGTTCGAGTGGCCTATCTGGGAGAAAGAGGTCTCAGAGTTCCCCTGGCATTACGATCGCACTGAAGTCTGCTATTTCCTCCGCGGAAAGGTCATCATCACCCCTGAAGGCGGTGAACCACAGGAGTTTGGACGAGGTGATCTGGTCACCTTCCCGGCAGGCATGCAGTGCAGTTGGAATATTATTAAACCTGTCGAAAAGCATTACAGCTTCGAATAACCCCTGGTTTCGCCACCTTTGTCATCTTCAATGAGTAAGACAGCCACCCCATCACACACCCCGATGATGCACAGGTGTTTCGCCTTTGTTTAACAAGGATTTTTTAAGATCAACAGAACAAAAGTTACACTACTGGTTACAGTTTTTCAGCTCCTTGCTTCGTAGTGTATTTTTATGTTGTAACTAGGCAACCTTCCGGGCTTTGACTTCCAGGTGGATGCCCTCCTGCTCCTGCAGATATTGGATCACCGCAAACAGGTTGTTCGCCTGGGGATTACCTTTTGGCACGAACATACGCATGAGGCTCTTGCTCGATTTGTCGAAGACTTGGGAGAGCTCCTCGAACCCGATCGTCGCGTTGATGTAGTCACGCAGCACCGCCTTGCCGGTATCGACATCACCGGCGAGCAGACATTCGACCCCTTCTTGCAGCAGGGCCTTGCGAAACGCCGTATCCCGCTGGGCGCGAGCCTGTATGGTGTCCTTAAAATCTTTCGTCAGAGCCATCATTGCATCTCCGGCATAGCGTAAGGGCTGTTTCCCTACGCAGCGAGGCACCTCGCTGCCATCAGCATCGATGAAAGGCTGATTGCTCTGCCAGACCTGACGGTCCCCTTTAACATGGGCGACGGCGAGACAGTAGGTAAATTTTTCGGTGCCAGTGGCATCCTGCACCGCCTTCACAAAAGCCTCCGACCATTTGGGGACGCAAAGCTCTCGGAATGACTGCCAGGCCTCGCGCCCACGCACTGTTTTGTCGTTCACAATGGCATCGATTTCAGACGTAGGATTGAAGCCACTCTGCCAGCTTTTACAGCTCACGGCCATGACGGCGTCCGGCCCCGAGAGCTTGGGGTGAATCGCAAGCACGTCGATATCGCTGTGATTGGAATCCTTGTTCAGAACAAAATCGGGGTGGTCTTTGCGCGGCAAGAACTTGATATTGTTCCGCACAAAATATCCCTTATGAACGAGGTATTCCTCAACAATTTGCTCCAGGATGTCTTCTTTGGTCGCCATGCTACACCACCTCCGCCGTATTACCCAGCAAATGTAACTTCAGCAATTTAACGAACAGCGCCTGAACACTCTCAACCGGCAGGTAGTCGGGAATTGAATCGAACTTGTGAAACCACTGCTGTCCCATTAATGTTTAACTAGAAAGGCCTGAAAACCTACTTGTTTTGATACAATGAAATCGCGACAAATCATTGATAAACAAAAAGGAGTTCAGGCCTTGGCTCATAATAATACCGTGTTCTATCAGTTACTCAAAATGGTCCCGAGACATGAATTCGAGACCCTGGGAAATCAGCACCACAAAGGCCGGGAGCTGCGCAAGATGACCCGCTGGTCTCAATTCGTCGCCATGACGCTGGGGCAGCTTTCCGGTCGCTCCAGCCTGCGCGATGTCGTCAGCAATCTCTCTGTTCAGACAGCCAAGCTTTATCATTTGGGTGCCACCATCGTCAGTCGCTCTTCTTTGGCCCGTGTCAACGAACAGCAGCCCTATACGCTTTACGAGCAGCTGGCCGGAAAGCTCCTGATGCAATGTCAGAACCATGCGCCTCGTCACGGTTTCCGCTTCAGGAACAAACTCTACTCACTTGATGCTTCCACCATTGATCTGTGTCTGAGCGTCTTTCCCTGGGCTAAATTCCGCACCACCAAAGGGGCGGTGAAACTCCATGTCGGCCTGGACCATGATGGAATGCTACCTACCTTTCTCTCCATCACCGACGGCAAGACCCATGACATTACGGCTGCCAGAGCATTGCAGCTATCCAAAGGCAGCATTGTGGTCATGGACCGTGGTTATACCGATTACGCCTGGTATAACCAGCTGAATAACCAAAGCATTTTCTTTGTTACCCGGCTACGCAAGAATGCCCGCTATCGCGTCACTGAACGCCGTAGCGTGATCAAATCCAAGGGTCTGACCAGCGACCAGACCATCGAATTTACCGGCCCCAAGGCGGGCAATTGCACGATCCCGCTACGCCGGATCGGCTTCAAGGATGCCGAAACTGGCATCCAGTACTACTTCCTGACCAACAACTTCAAGCTCGCCGCCAGTACCATTGCAGAGATCTACAAGGCCCGTTGGCAAATCGAACTGTTCTTCAAATGGCTCAAGCAGAACCTGAAGATCAAGAGCTTCCTGGGCACCTCCCGGAATGCCGTTATGACCCAGATCTGGATCGCCATTTGTGTCTATCTGCTCCTGGCCTACCTCAAGTTTGCCAGTCGGATTGGCCGGAGCATGCAGCAAATCCTGCGTCTGCTGCAGTTGAATCTATTTGATCGCCGAGACCTTCGTGGCCTGCTTGTCGGTGATCCACCGGAACCACCGGCTCTACAACTTCAATCGAGTTTGCAGTTCTCATGAAAGTTTATGGGACAGCAGTGTTGTGAAACATATTGTCGCGGATTTCCTTGAGGGACTTAAAAGACTTCACATCCTCATTTGCGCCATCCGGGTCAAGGATCGCAGAGATAACCATAAACTTATCGACGATCCTGTACTTGTCCTTCATCACATCTTTGAATCTCTCGAAAATCGGTGTCGAAGATTCAGGAGCCCCCTCCTCCATGATTGCAAACCACTGTCGTTCATAGCAGGATTTGAAGGTAGCATTTACAAAGATTTCAAGGGCGGACCATGCGGAGATAAATGCCGGAAGGGAATCGGTACCAACCTGCAGTGATGACAGCAGCAGCCTGACAGGCCGCTCAAGGGCCGGGTCAGCCGCCAGAGGAGCGGCCATAGCAGCAACTTCTGCAGCAAATTCCTCCCCTACCGGGCTGGAAACATAAGCGCCAACCCTACCCGCTTCAAAATTGAACGGATAAATCGGTATCCCTTTATCCGGATCAACCAGGTATAGAACGCTACCGATCTCTTCTAGTTTTTTGTCCGCTTGGGTGGGCAATCCAAGGGCCGCACCAACGAGGACACATTCAATTGAGGCTTTGAACGGTTTTCGCAGCTCGCCTTTTGGCACGTCATCCAACGAAACTGCAAAGTCATCCCTATCTTTGCGCGTCTTGAAGTCCGGCGGATCGATTTCGTCGTAGCCCTCGAATACGAGATACACACCCGCTGATTGCTTTTCTTGCCGCTCTGTCTGAATCCGCGCAATTTCAACCGCGAGTCGCTCTTCTGGTGAGCCCTCCTTACTGTCGCCAAACAGACCTCTGAAAAGCAAGGAGACCAGCGCGTGCGAACGATCAATGTGCTCAAAATATGGCTCTGAATTAGCAGTCAGAGTAGCAGTGATGTTCGGATTCTCATCTTCGCAGAGACCCAACGGATCATCACCCGATAATCCGTTCGCGCCACGGAGCTTGTAAACAGCTACGTATTTTACTTCCATTATATCGACCCAAGAAAACGATAAATCTCGACCATAGCAAAGGTATCCCGCTCGCAATAACGCAACAGCGATTGAGCAATACTATCCGCCTCTTCAGGCGCTGCATCGAGCATCCGTTTCCAGGACTCCATCGCCGACGCGCCATCCTGAACATCCAGGTCATTGTAGTTGAGCTGTGGGCACACCACCGGCAGTAACTTTTTGATGGATGTGGAACCATCAAATCTGGCGTCGACATAGGCTGTCTTAAACAGATCTTCCAGATCCACCATTCGGTCATTTAGCCCGTTAAGGAAATCCGCCTCGTCTGGAAATAGTGCGGTCATTTGCCGATTTTGGGTTTTCTCGAAAGATGCGTGCCAGGAAACCAGGCTACCATCAGGCCCGATATCCTCCTTCATTCTGTCCAGCAAACGGTCTGGCAAACGGGCCTGGCGCTCCAGGTATTCCTTGTGGTGGAGCGAACCATCGGCATCCAAAATGTGTAGCGAATACTGCACAGGAAAATGCTTATGCGGGCTGGTGCGGTCAAGCAGCGGCACAGCGGAAGAAAAGGTTTCGTAGTCGAAGAAGTAGAGCGGGAAAATCAGCTCGGAAAGAAATTGCCTGATAGTCTGTGCATCAACCTTCGGCTCACCGTCCTGAAAAGAATCAACCACAATGCGTTGGTTTTCGGACAATGAAAAATCGTCGGGCACATCGTCCAGTCCAAGCACATTCATCGAACGAAGATCAACGATCTTGTTTGCCCGCAGCCTCGGCAGACTATAGATCGACGGCGTCGGAACTTCAGGGTTAAAAATCCTAAATGCATCGCAATGGTTAGCGCGGGTTTTCTCAACACAGGAACACCCGCCCATGCCCTGTTCGCTCGTCAGAAACGTCAACGCGGCGTCGATCTCTGCACTCGTCTCTGACGCAACGACCTCGACCGCCTCGGTAATGTCGGCGAAGACAAGCATCGCGCCGGGATTGATCTCACCGTTCCGGACATACTCACCATTCAAATGAACCAAAAACACGCGGTCGATATGCTGCCCGGCGCGCTCCGCGCAAATTTTCTGGAAACAGGCGTCCTTTACATGGTTATGCTTGGCGTCGGTTTTAACACTGGTCGAAGACTTGATCTCATAGAGCACGGTCGTCCCATCGCTCATATTTTCCAGCGCGTCTACACGCGCATATAGACCGTCGTCAGTTGTAAATTCTGCCTGAAAATTGACTTTACGATCACCCGCACTCTCAAAGAACTGCTGAACAAATCGCTCGACCTCATAGCCTTCACGCACAAGTTTCTGCATGAAAGTGGAAAATTCACCATGGGGATAATGATCCGGATCTTTCTTCAGAAGCCAGAGGGATTTAGGGCAATTCAGAAACTGAATGAAGTCTGTTTTCGTAATCTGCAACTAACACACCTTAAGCTCTTTAACCCATCGAAATTGAAACTTGATTAATTCGCAACGTCTATCAAAGTTGCCGTAGAAGAACCACGCGTAAGTGCAACGTAGAGGTCTTTATGACCACCCCAACTTTGCTGCCAATTGGCGGTCCGTAGAATGATAGCGTGGTCAAACTCAAGCCCCTTTACCAGCAATGTACTACCTACACAGCGATACACACTGCTGCGGCTTTGGTACTTTCGCTTCCTGATTTCTTCCGCATATAGTGTTTTCAAATCGGTACCGTTGGCAAGGTGCTCCTCGGCAATACATTTAAAGGCACTTACCGATTCTCGGAGTTTGCATGAGGTACCGTCGATGTCCTCTATGTAGTGAAGCAAGCTGTACAGTAATTGCGGTGTAGCTCCATTTGTATGCAACTGGCACAAAGACTGCCGATCTGCTCTTCTCGGAGATTGTTGTTCGTTTCGAAGAATCCTCTCGATAAATCTTCTGTCGTCAGCAGGCAAGCCGCCGTGCGCACGTACTAGAAATGCTATAGCAGCATCTGATTTATCCGATTCTGCTCCATCGGATAGCACAACTACGAGATCTCTCAGCGCAGAAAGCTCATTGGGCTCAAGAACACGGTAATGTTGATTAACCAGCATGGTTTCCGTAGCAGCAGCCAGAGGCCTGGCTTTCGGTCCGATAACACAAATACGGCCTTCTTTATCATGGGTCATACCCACAAGAAGTGCACCAAGATCGGCGTATCTGATGGAGCGCGTGTCTATAGGAGAACCACGATAATCTGGCTCCATGCCGTTGTGTACGTTGGAGCGCGCACCTAGAAGCCAGCGGCCTAGAGGCTCACTACCCGCTTTCATCCACCTGTAAGGAGTGTCTAGCGACCCAAGATTGTTCAAAAATTCTCCTGTGACGTCAGACCAGCTAACCAAGGGGTCATCTCGAAACCCAAAGATTCCTTGCAGGTCATCACCAAGTACACGACAAGGCAATAGGGCCTTCAATGCCACAATCAGTTGATGCATAGGGACAGTACAGTCCTGGTATTCATCCACAATGATTCCGGTATATGAGTTCAATATTCCCTTCTGAACGAATTCCTTTTGCAGCAACAGTTGCATGGCAGCATATACGTCGTTCCATTCCGCTATTTCGGTCGATCCCGCATAGCCCGCATTATCTGGATATTTCCTAACCCATCCCCACGACCAGCCTGCTATGGTATCGACGTGGTAATCACTATTTGGAACAGAATGCTTTCGAAAACGCTGACGAAGCGCATCGACACCGGCATGGGTATGAGTGAGAACAAGCTGTCGACCTTCGCAATATGCCCCAACTGTTCGTACAATCGCCTCGGTCTTACCGCAACCTGCCGGTGCTTCAACATAACCTGAAGTGGCCTGCGCTATAGAGCGGTAAACCTCATCAGTCATTGTTTTGAACCCAAGTCCATAACTCGTTAAGACGGCTCTTCAATACAGTGATATCAGGTAATAGTGGTAACGCGAAAGCGAACGCATTTTCCGCATAATCGATGCGTTTTATCCAGCTTCCCTTATGCGCTAAGTCACCAATCACTTGCCTCAGAACTGTAGACTCGGACCATTGCGTGGGGTCGGTGCCGAGATTCTGAGACTCAACACGATCTTCCTTGATGATCGTGTCGACTACAGTTGCGAACTCAAGCGTATCATGGTGGTCACATATAAGTTGCAGTAATGTAGAGATATTTTCCCAAGGTAGATCAAGAAAGAGCTGACGTTCTGTCGAGTTACCTTCATCCCACTGACATACATGCGCCCCTCCATCTCGGAGTACCTGAACACTCTCCGCCGAAAGATGTTCAGGGGCGTCGTTATCGCATAGCGAAGCCGTTTTATATCCCAGCGTAATGAGCTGATCGCAAATAGGTTTAATCTTACTAGCACCACCACAGTTTAAGTACGAGGTAGCAAGACTCCAGACTGGGGGAGCAACTGCATCAAAACGATATATATCGTAGGCTCTAAGACACCCAATCTCAGTGGCTCCTTCACAGCCAACAATCTTTCTACCCAAGAAAGCTTCTGCATTGGCGCGAAGGGAGCCTTGTATATCGGGAACAACTGCCAGGCTTTCTAGACTAACGATACCATCTGGACTGCGTTGGCAGACATACAGCTCGTTTTCAGAAACCGTCAATTCTCTGATAACAACGGGGGAGTGCGTGGTAGAAAATATTTGTTGATTAGAGTTCTTGAGCCTATAGATTAAGCCTCGAATACGATGCGGCTCTAGACCGACTTCGGCTTCGTCTATTAGAGAGATATTCTTTCCCCCATGCAGTTTCATTTGCATGGCGGCACCAATTAGCCTTTTCGTACCACTGCCTTTGTTTCGCAGCGGCACGTTATCCTCATGTAGAGAAAGTGCGCCAGTTCCAACAGATTGGCGATGCATATCGATCTTCGGTGTCAAACTCGCCAGGCTGACCCCAGCATTTTGGGCCTCGGCTTTGACATCGCCAGCAACTGTCTGGCATCCCTGAATGCTTTCGTAATGCGATATATCAGCTTCTCGCATGTCGCGGGCTAATTTGGAAAGAACAGTAGCCAGATTACCTTCACTTTCAGAGCTGAGACGTGTCAGTATCGTGTTCCGCCCCCAAGTAAAATGAAAATCAGAATATATGTCGATGCGACTTAAACCGAGGACCGCACGATCAGAGCTATATATCGGTTTTTTTTCCGTTTCCTCTCCTTCGTCACGGCCTTTGACAATGTGCCATTTGGGTTCGAGACTTTCGTCTACTCGGAGGGAGACAGACACGGCGACGACATCACCCGGTTCAGGCAATGGTCCAGTATCGTTAAGACCGCATTTGTACTGAGCGTATTTACTTTCCTGAAAGAACCTCCTCACATCCTCGTCACTTTCGTCCCAATCTGTGAGAGTCACCTGTATGACGATATTTTCATTGACATTTTGATTGAAGAAATCGGAGTCAACGATTGAAAGCGAGGTCCTTGGCGCTAGAGCATAATCGAGTGCTGACAGGATAGTCGTCTTGCATGTATCCCCGGCACCAATGATACAGTTGAAAGTTCCCTTCACTGTCCAATTAAGGGATTTGATTCCACGAAAATTCCGTATCTCGATATGCTTTATATGCAATTGTTTGCCTCTTATGAATTATTATTTATTCGTCAGCCCCAGATGTCCTTGCGGGATTATCATTCCAAACAGCTAAGCTGTCTAACGTTTCGATTTTAACGTTTAAATCCACATTACGATACGTCTATGCCAATTCTAGCTGCGCGAAACATTTGAAGCATGCGCCCAACTTCTGTCGCCGCCAGGGTCGTACCTAAGCTATCGTAAATATCGCTAATCATGTCTTGGAATGTTATGAGTCGAATAGGATTACCACCCATGGCATCGATAAACGGTTGGTGTGCTTCCCAAACTTGCTTGTTACCTTTGACATGCGCTACAGCGAGGCAATAAGTGAACTCCTCTGTCCCGGTTGCGTTCCGTACAGCCGTTACAAAAGCCTCTGACCATTTCGGGACACAAATCTCTCGAAAGGACTGCCAGGCTTCGCGGCCACGCACCTTTTTGTTGTTTACAATTGCGTTGATTTCGGAAGAAGGATTAAAACCACTCTGCCAACTCTTGCAGCTAACCGCCATGACAGCCTCTGGCCCTGAGAGCTTTGGGTGTACAGCAAGCACATCAATATCACTGTGATTGGAATCTTTATTCAAGACAAAATCGGGATGGTCCCTGCGCGGTAGGAACTTGATATTGTGCTGCACGAAATACCCTTTATGGACAAGGTACTCTTCAACGATCTGCTCAAGTATGTCTTCTTTAGTCGCCATGTTAATAATGCGTTATTCGCTAATGCGAAAAACAAAAATAGTTATGTGCGGAACAGCTTATCGTCTTGTGAAAGTGAAACAACTGTGTATCGATCAATATCGATATCCGTTGGCAGTTTATCCCTCAGTACCGACATCACGTATTGACAGTCGATCTCCGAAACGACCTCCGTCATGAGACTAGAAATCTGATTGTCATGTACGTTCTCTATCTGGTCTTGGAGAATAAAGTGAAGGCAATCTATGCTCGCCTGATCCGCATATTGTATATACGCCAAATCAAAAGCCGCCATTTGACCTTTCTTCTTTCCCGTTCCCAGATTCCCGCTAATACTGCTTATGTTAAGCTGGTAGCCTCTTTCCGTCTTATCTGGAGATAGAACGAACTGCTCGCCATAAAGCCTTGACGAGATATTTGAAAAATACTTGTTAAACTCGGAAACGCGCTCCTGCAACGTTTCATCAAGCGATGATATACCCTTGTCAATCTCTTCGATTTCCTTCTCTATGGAGTCAGTCGTTTCCAGAGTGCTCTCCCATAAGCGTTTTTGTTCGAGCAAACTACCCTGCCTTGCTGAAAGCTGGGACAACTCGTCAAGAATGGATTGGAAACTTTCTTTTGCACCCGTAGCTTTGAGAACCGAAGCAAGCCGCTCCTCTTCATCAAGGAGCGCGCCAATAGATGATTGTAATTCGTTTATTGTCGAATCAAGCTGCGGCAATTCATTTGATATGAATCGTCTCTTTTCGTGAACCATCGCGTTGTGAAACGACATCGTATCTTCAAAAGTCTTTTGAAGCTTTGGAATTAATACTTTCGCCTCATCATAAAGCGCGCGTATCTTTTCTACGTCAATATTCGATACTTCCAAGGCCAGTTCATCGATGCTTTCCCTAATAAGTTCCCTTCTCAATTCCAGTCTGGCGAGCCTGGTTGACAGCTTATTGAGCTCTGCCTTGACCTGGTTGAAGTTGGCTATATCAACCTCATAATTCTCGTTGACAACAAACGTTTCCTTACGTCGATTCACATCCTGGATCAATCGATTTACCACAATTAAAGACTGGTTGACTGAAGACAGGGTTCCTTCGGCCTTTAGCCGCTTCTGCAACGTGTCCTCAATCTTTCGTCTAGTAACAAGCTTCTGCTTTCTTTCGGAAACATCCAGATCAATCCCGAACCAGAATAAATAAAGCGCTTCGTATTCCTGATCAGTGGTAGTGGCATGGAGAACCTTCACTGTGTTCTGCAAACGGTTCTTCTCATCCCGGATATTTTTTGAAATTATCTGCCTGAAAGTAGGTTTGTCTGTCTTTGAGTGAAAAATGAGCTGTTTCAGCTTTCGGGTAAATTCTTTGTCCGTATACTTCTCTCCGTCAATATCCTGAATCTTACTGCCGTACTTCAAAAAATTTCTACGTATCGCGATTTCAGGGCTTTCTTCGTCATCCAGGTCTTTCTTCAATATCAGCGTAATGATGATATTATTCTTTGTTAGAAAGTCTTCTATTTCGGTATTCGTCTTGCTTTTAAACTCCGGGTCCTGGTAAATGTTTTTACCGTTACCACCAAAGCAATAATCTACTAATCGAAGGACAGTCGATTTACCTACGTTATTGCCGGACTCCTTCTTATCCTCTGTCTTTGTTTCGTCGACAATCAAATTAATGCCTTTATGAAAAGGAATATCTCGAATTATTGTCTCGTCTTTTTGTATGAGTAGCTTTTTTAAAAACATTTGCTAACTACCCCTTCTTCAAGTTTTATCGCGCCCAGGAGAAACAACCAATCCAAGGTCAGAAAAAATATCTCGGAAGTAATATTTTCCTCCTTGCGCAGTTCTTCATAGATCGACAGGTAGTCAATAGATTGTCCGGGATCATCCATTAATTTTTCTATGATTAGCGACCCTATGTAGTAGATTTTTCTGTCAGGTCTTACGTCCTTATTCAAGATCATTGTGCTAACGGCTCCTCTAGTATCTTGCAGCGCATGAACGCATCAACCATGACAACGGAAATACCGAAAGAAATGTCTTCGTCGCAGTTGCCAGAAGCAAGGCCGTCAGTGTTGATCAAAATATCCTCAATATCTTCGATAATGTTGTCGGCGTTGTCCTTGATTGACTCAATTTCATTATCCAAACTACTGACATAGTTGCCCTTTACTTTTAAATAGATTCGGCGAATATTTCTAAGGAGCTTGTCTTTCTTGAATGATCCGTGAGACTCCAGCTCGTCATATAACGAAGAAATCTGGTTATAGTAAACCTTGTATTCATCAATGAGAGGCCTATTTCTAACGACTGCGTTGTATTCAATCTTCTTGTCGATTTGATATGGCGAGGTGCTTTCCTCTTCCTCATTACCGCCCTCAAAATTTCCATCAGCAATGGCGTCGATTGCCAGTTTGAGAAGGGACTTTTTGGCCTGTAATCGTTGGGTTATCTTACTGTGGTGATTCGCCTTCCATTCCTGTAAAAGATCGACCGGATACAGCGCTTCGTTTTCTATGTTGTCAATTATCGTATGACACTCGTCGCAAAGAAGAATCAGGTTGTTAAAATGGCGGCGCTCATCATCTGACATCTGTGGATTGTAGCGAGGCCCATCAGAACTGGCCGCCTCAATGTGACATATCTTGCTAATAATGCTCACACCGTCTTTGGCAACAAGCGCCTTCTCGCAGTCTGGAGCAGAACATTCGTTACCCGACAACGTATCTAATCTACGAACTGTAGAAGGCTTATATTGTCTTGCTTTGTTCGTCATCGATTGGACCGCTCAATCACTATTCTCTTAATTGTACGCAATGGACTGAAAGTGCTCATGCCAAATCCTCCAAAAACTCCGATGGAACATCGCCGCTTGTCACGAGCAGCCTGTCTCTCGCCCGATATTTGGGTTCAGAGTAAAAAACTCAAACCTCCAACACCAGCCCCACACACGCCCCTACTCCCACTCAGTAGTACTGCCGGATATATCCGAATGCCTTGTCAAACAGGTCCTGATCCTTGATCTTGTACTTGACGTAAATCACCTTGCGTAAGGCTTTCTGAACTTCACGTTCTCCTGCCTTGGTGTCCTGCCAACCAGGAAAGCGAACCAGGCGCACAATCTCGTCGATGTCCGCCACAATCCGCTCGACCACGACCGGTGTGTTACCGGTCTTCACCTCAACGAACAGCTCGGTCAGCGCCGCTTTCGCCTTGGCCTGCTCATCGACGGGGTCCACCCGCTTCTCGGCCTGAACGACCTCCTTCGCCAGGGTCAGCAGTTCCTTGAGGAAATCGATGCTGTGCAGCAGCCCCTGTTCATGCCGCTCTTTCAGCTTTTCGAGACGCTCGCCCAGGGCGACGAACTTCGGGTTATCCTTGTGCTTGCGCAATCGGGCAATAATCTTGATCTCGATCTCTTTGGATTTCTTCTCCGGATCCTTCGCATCGAGCAATCCCTCAAGCACCTCGGCGTCCATCACCAGGGTGTCTAAATCGTCCCGCACCGTTTCCAGGTGGACATTTTCGTGGACCAGTTCGATGGTCTTTGCCCCAAGCGTATGCCAGAGCAGTTTGCCGTTACCGCTCGGCGGTTTCACCGATTCATAGATCTGGGTCAGCCATTTGTAGTCGGTTTGGTAGGGCCCCAGACAGGGGTCTGGAGACAACGCCTCCCAGAGACGGGAGAGCACCGAGTATTCCGCCGCAAACTTGTCCCGGGTCTCGTTATCCGGCAGGCAGTCCTGCGCCGCGATCAGCCCCTCGTAGCCGCCGACGGTGCGGTCCACCCCTGGGAAGAACGCCAGACATTTCGCCACCACGCCCGGCAGCTCTTTCTTGAGGTCATCCAGATTGGTGATGACCTTCTGCACCGCCTTCTCGTCGAAATCGAGCGCCGTGGCCACGTCGTCAAAGATGCCGAGGTAGTCCACAATCAGACCATGGGTCTTACCGGTATAAATGCGGTTAGTTCGGCAGATCGCCTGCAGCAGGTTGTGGTCCTTCATCGGTTTATCCAGATACATGACCTGCAGAATCGGCGCATCGAACCCGGTCAGCAGCTTGGAGGTAACGATCAGTAATTTGAGCGGGTCTTCAGGATCCCGGAATCGATCCAGCAGTTTCTCCTCTTCATCCTTGGAAAGTTTCCACTCGGCAAATGTGTCTGATTTGCCGCCCTGGGTATGCATGACAATGGCACTTGCCTCTGGGCCGACCAGCTCGTCCATGGCCTTCTTATAGAGCACGCAGCATTCCCGGTCGAAGGTCACCACCTGGGCCTTAAAGCCGTTCGGCTCGACCTTTTCCTGGTAGTGGCTGACGATGTGCTGGCAGATGGCCTGCACCCGGGCCGGGGCCTTGATCAGCACCGCCATCTTGGCGGCCCGCCTGGCTAGGTCATCCTTGTCCTCGTCGCTCAGCTGGTCGGTCATCTGAGCATAGGCTTCGTCGATGGCGTCCTTATCAATGTGCAGCTTTACATCCACTGCCTCGAAGTGAAGCGGCAACGTGGCCTTGTCCCGGATCGAGTCCTGGAACGAGTAACGGCTCATGTAACCCTGCTCGTCTTCGTCCGCACCGAAGGCCCAGAAGGTATTGCGGTCGCGCTTGTTGATTGGTGTGCCGGTCAGGCCAAAGAGGAAGGCGTTGGGCAACGCATCGCGCATCTGGCGACCCAGATCTCCCTCCTGGGTTCGGTGCGCCTCGTCCACCATCACGATGATGTTCGGGCGCTCATTCAGGCAGCCGCCCGCCTCCCCGAACTTGTGAATGGTGGTGATGATGATCTTGCGGGTATCGGCTCCCAGCAGGCTTTGCAGCTCCTGCCGGGTAGCGGCCCCTATCATGTTCGGGATATCGGCGGCGTTGAAGGTGGCGGTGATCTGGGTATCCAGATCGATGCGATCCACCACGATCATCACCGTGGGGTTGCCGAGATTGCGATGCATCCGTAGTTTCTGGGCCGCGAACACCATCAGCAGCGACTTACCCGAGCCCTGGAAGTGCCAGATCAGACCCTTCTTGGGATAGCCCTTCACCACGCGGGCCACCATCAGGTTAGCACCTTCATACTGCTGATAGCGGCAGATGATCTTGATGCGCCGGTGCTTCTTATCGGTGGCGAACAGGGTGAAGTTCTGCAGGATGTCCAGCACCACATGGGGCCGCAGCATGGAACGGATGGAGCGCTGCACGTCCGCAAGCGTCCCCTCGGCCTTGTTTTCGCCCTCGTGCCACGGCCCCCAGATATCGATGGGCATACGCACCGAGCCATAGCGATAACACTTGCCCTCGGTGGCAAAGGAAAGGACGTTGGGCACAAACATCTGCGGCACGCTCTGTTCGTAGCCGTTATGGATGTCGCTGGCCCCGTCCACCCAGGTCACCGCCGGGCGCACCGGCGTCTTGGCCTCGCCGATCACCAGCGGGATGCCGTTGACCAGCATGATGATGTCGAAGCGGCGGCCGCCTTCCTTGACCGGATAGACCCACTGGTTGGTGACCACGTAATCGTTATTGCTCAGATTCTCGAAGTCGATCAGACGCACCGGCGTATGTTCGCCGCGCTCGCCAAAGGGCATGGACTTCTCGCTCCGCAGCCACTCGGCAAACAGCTCGTTGGCCCGCACCAAGCCTTCGCTCTGCACTGACAGCGGGATAGTCCGCAGACGATAGAGCACCTCGTCGGCGCGGTCTGGTTGGGCCTTGATTTCCGGGTTCAGGCGGATGAGGGCGTCGCGAATCATCGACTCCACCAGCACGTCGGAGTGCTGACGGGGAAGCTCCTCGGCGGCCACGAAACGCCATTTAAGGCTTGATATTTGAAGGGTGAGGTGTGAATCAAGATAATCGGTTTGCGGCTCGGCAACGCACCACTGATTGTCCCTATCAGTCAGAGTGTCCAGCACGAGTTGTTCAACCGTATTTTCCTCGTTGAAGTAGGTCATTTCTGTCCGCCTCCTGCCAATGAGGAAAGTTTTTTGCTCGTCAATCTTGCCAGAATGTCATCACTTCCCAGTTTCGCTTCGGCCATCTTGCGTGCAGCAAGCTCCCTCCATTCAATGACTCCAGGCGACTGGAAAGAGTCCCAGAGCGCACGCATTGTTGTCATGCACTCTTCTGAAAACTTTTTGAAGTCTTCAACGCTTATGTAAAAAACATCTCCCGTGTGAGGTTCAGCAGCAAAATGCAATTTGTCCGACGTCGAGCAGAATACGACTGAAAAGCGTACTCCTGGGTGTTCTGCTGCAAGGGTGTCCGGATGGGCCTTGGCCTGAAGTGTTTTCTCTTTTGAGACGACAGGATTCTCTCCGGTTGCCGTGTAATCCTCAAAAACAACGCCCTGTCGCCCAAAGATCCACCACGGGTCCGGATCACCGGATCGCTCAGTGTTCCCCGATTCAAAGCCCATCAGGCGACCGAGCTTGACCTGCGCTTCTTCAAACGGCTTCGATTCCGAGCTTGAAAGTCCTTCCCGGATGGTCTGGAGATATTTTTCGATTTTTACGCTGCCGGACTTTCCAAACCGTTCGAGGACTCCTTCTATACGCTCGATGCGCTCTCCATAAATGACATCGACGGGTACTTCCTGTGTCTGGTTGGAGAGCAGCTTTTGAATCTGTTTTAGCCATGGCAACGTACTGGCGCATGAAAAGGCTGCCGAAAAATGCTCTTGAGCTACCTGTGCGTGATCCGTTTGGTAGGCGGCTGAGCCAGCAAGGTAATTCCAAAGAGCAGAATATCCCTTCAGACCATGCCCACCGGCAAGACTGGCCAACACATCTTTTGCTGAAGAGAGAGCACTGTCAAAATCGCTGGACCAAAGGGCATCGTGAAATTTCACTTCATGAACAACCGAGTTCCCGAGCGGACTTGCAGATGGTATGGGCGATTGAGTCAGTTCGTCTCTTGTTTCCAATATATGGTTATCAGCCGATTTCCACTCTGGCCCGTGAGCAATGAATATGTCGATGTTATCTCCCAATCCAGAGGGATCATCGACTTTCGACTGCTCAACACCAAAATTCACTTCTGCCTGAAGTTCCGGATGCAGAGTCTCTCTCTTTTCCGGCATATGGAAGTACTGATGAACCTTATCGCCGATGATAACCACGAGAGCGTAGTCGGTTGATGAGCGTGTGCATCTTCCTACCGCCTGGGTAATCCTGGTACGGATGCGAACCTGGAAAAGGACAGAGGCCCCTAATCTGCTGATGATGAAGCGTTCCTGAAGATTTGTTGATTCCGGAAGGCCATAGATAATCAAGTATCTGCATTCGTCCCCGATTAGATCTATTCCGTCATACCTGTTCGCCAAAACGGCTATGGCGGAACTGGCCTGAGTGAAAGACTTCTTCGACGCCTCCAATTGTGCAGCGTCAAAGAGGGAATGACTCTGTGTCGCCGGGAGTGACCGAATGGCTTTTTTGACTTCGTCGGCGTCGCGGTTACTAGGGGTGAGAACGAGTGCTCTGTCAAATTTCGTAACCCAGGAAACCGCGAGTTCCAACGAAGCCACTTCATCCCACATCCGCATTGGAAATACGAAAAAACGTCTGCCGATTCCCTGCTTATCCCAGCCCTCTGGCGCAGGTATCCGTTCGATTTTTTTACGCCCAAAAATTCTTTCCAGGTCCCCGCCTTCTCCGAGAGTTGCGGACATATAAATGCGCTGCCGCGCATTCTGAAACGGCGCGAAGCTCTTGGTGGGCGCTATAAGAGGACGAATGAGAATGGAATTGCTGGTGTAATAGAGATGACAGGCGTGGAGATGATCTCTGATCATGCGCCATCGATAACCGTATTCCTCCGGGCTTTCATCGTCTCTGGAGGCATTGTCAATCGCAGCCGTCAGAGCGGTCCTGCACTTGAGTAAATAAGGCGTCGGAATCTTGTTCACGAATGACGTGTCAAGCGATCCCGCATTGCCCTGGTCGTAACGGAGCTGGTCATTTTCCGTGGTGTAAGGTGCGATGATCTGCCAGATTGCATTGAAGGTGGTTTCATCCTGATAGCGTCGGACCTCCAACGACCAGAAACTCGACACATAATTCTCAGCGGCATGGGCATCGTCAAAAATGAGTGTATGAACGTCGCTGAAAAACGGATTTGTGTTGAACAGAGCGCTATAGGTGGCAACACCTATTGATTCACAATTGTTGAAAGCGGTCTTGTCAGCCTCCGGGTACTGGTGTTTCGAGCCCGAGAAATCAAGAGCGTTGATTCCGTATTTTTCTTTGGCCTGTTCGACGACCTGGTGGACAAGTTGTTTGGTAGGACAAAGCAGTACACATCTCTCCCGTTTTGTTCTTCTGCGCCACTCTGCGATCAGAAGACCAACCAGGGTCTTGCCGCTGCCGGTAGGCAGTTCAAGTGCGATATCACGATTGTCGACATGGTCCATGTAGTTGCGGAGCATGTCGGCCTGCTGCGCAAGAAGGCCCTCTACGGTACGGTCCCGCAGATCACGGAACAACGATTCAGGATCTTTGATGGATACCGAAGATTTCTGAGGGATTTTAAATGCCATGGAGTAACCCTCCTTGGTTTCTATTGCATGCGCTGTCGTAACGGGCGAGCTCTTCGGCAACCATGTTCGAAGTCACGCCGCCGCAGAGCGTGTCGAGAACCATCTGTTCGACCGTGTTTTCTTCGTTAAACATGGGCGGCTCCTCCGTTTACTAGTGAAGCGAAGTACCCAGTACTTACTGACTTTATTTTTTCTATCTGCTGTCGGATCTGGGTTTGCTTTTCCTCAACGCACTTTATGCGAACAATCAGCTTTTCTTGCTCATCAATAGAGGTCAATAAAACAGGAAAATTCTTTACCTGAGTGCTATTGATTGAGGCGAGATTGGATGTCTTCTTTGCGCACTTCAGGAAGTAGACCTTCCCGTATGGGCTTGCCGTTTGAAAGGATAGATACTCTGGCAGTAAGACGTCATTTTGAGGCCTTACGCAAAAGACATGATTTTGATGGAGGCAATCCTCAATTTCTCCATTCCAGACAGTGCCTCTACCGACCTTGTCGAAATCTCCACCTTCAGTAATCAGGACATCACCTTGTCTGACACTAAATCTTTCAACCTCGGCCAAAGTTACCGAAATCGTTTTTATTTCACTGAGGTCAAGATATCCGTCTTTAACATTTGCAACCCGCAAATACGGGAGCTCAACGAGAGTTTCTCCGGGGGCGTATTTTCTTCCCTTCGCAATGCCTGTTTGAAGAGTTGCAACATCCTTGAGCTTCTTGATTTTCCATCCATTCAATGAAGTCTTTTCTGGCGTAAAAGTTGATCTCAAAATTTGTTGTTTTGTTATTTCGAAGGCATTGAAGGCTGCCAGCCATGACTCCACCGCCTCATCGGCCGCCCACAGGATCTCGGCAATGCGCTTCTGTTCATCAATGGGTGGCAGCGGGAATTCCTGCACTTTCAGGGTCTTCCAGTTGATCGTCGGCGAAAGCGAGCCCACCGATATTTCGATGGCCCGCTCCATGAACATGTCGGATTGCAGGAAGAACGGCAAAAACTCCGGCAGAATCATCTTGGGTTTTGCACGGACGACCATGGCGTGGGCCGAGCAGATGCCGTCAAACTCGGCCACGGCGAGTTTGCGTTGATACGCACGGCGGCGGCCGAAAATCACATCGCCCTTCTTGAAGGCCAGCTTCTGTCCTGTGACATCGGTTGGGTGACCCCACTGGCGCAGATGAAGCGTGCTGGGATCGAGGTGTTCCAGCCCGACATAGACATCGGTCTTGGCATCGGCCGGGTCCACCCGCACAGCAACGTTCTGTGCGACGTCTCCGAACTTGACCATCTTCCAGCCAGGCTTCAGGGATTGTGTGCTCATTCGGCACCTCCCATCACCCGTGTGTCCTCAAGCACCTCGAAGAGACCGCCCATCGACTCCCGCAAAGCCATCGAGCTTTCCTGCCAGTTCGCAATGGCCTGTTTGAGGCTGACCGCTTCGGCCGCGCCGTTGCCATTGCCGTTTCCGTTTTCCGCCCGCACGTAGAGCGGGATGCTGAGGTTGCTGGCTTTCTCCCGGATCTCGTCATTGCTGACCACCCGGGCAAAGCCGTCCTCGTCGGCAAAGGCCTGGTAGGCGGCGACAATGCGCTGGATGTGATCGTTGGTGAGGAAGCTCTGTGCCCGCTCGCGGGTCACCTCGTTCAGCGCGTTGATGAAGAGCACCTTGTTCCTGCGCTCTTTAGGCTTGTTCATCCGGCAGATAACGACGCAGGCTTCCATGGGTGAGTTGTAAAAGAGGTTGGGACCGAGGCCCAGCACGCACTCCACCACGTCGTGGGCGACCAGCTTCTCGCGCATGGCCGACTCTTCGTTGCGGAAGAGAACACCATGCGGAAACAGGATGGCACAGCGGCCGCTCTTGGCCTTCATGCTTTTGATGATGTGCTGCCAGAAGGCATAGTCGGCGCGGCCCTGGGGCGGGGTGCCGTAAAGGTTTCGACCCCACGGATCGGCGGACCAGGCATCGCGATCCCACTGCTTGATGGAGTACGGCGGATTGGCCAGGACCACATCGAACTGCATGAGCCGGTCGCCTTCGACAAAGGCGGGGTTGGCCAGGGTATCGCCACGGACGATGCGAAAGTCCTCGATGCCGTGCAGGAACAGGTTCATCCGGCCGATGGCCGAGGTGAGCAGGTTGCGCTCCTGGCCGAACAGCCGCAGGTTGCGCCACTCCTTGTTCTGCCGCTTGAGATGGGCGACGGCGGAGAGCAGCATGCCCGCCGAACCGCAGGTCGGGTCATAAATCGACTCACCCGGTTTTGGTTCGAGCATCTCGGTCATCAGATGGACCAAGGTGCGGTTGGTATAGAACTCCGCAGCGGTGTGACCGGAATCGTCGGCGAACTTCTTGATCAGAAACTCGTAGCCCACGCCCAGTTCATCCTCCGGGCAGTTGGAGAGCGAAAGTGTCTGCGAGCTGAAATGCTCGATCAGCTCACGCAACATGCGGTCCGGCAGACGGTCCTTGTTGGTCCACTGGGCGTCACCGAACACCCCGTACAGGGTGTCGGGGTTAGCCGTTTCAATAGTCCGCAGGGCTTCCTGGATGGCCTTGCCCACGTTTTTGACCTTGGTTCGGGTGGCCTTCCAGTGGGCGTCCTCCAGGATCTGGAAGCGGTGCTGTTCGGGAAGCGCGGCGTATTCCTGATCGCCGCCGGACTCCTCCAGCGCATCGGCCAGCTCCTCGTCATAGACGTCGCACAGGCGCTTGTAGAACAGCAGCGGGAAGATGAACTGCTTGTAGTCCCCGGCGTCGATGTAGCCGCGCAGCAAGGTAGCCGCGCCCCAGAGGTAGGATTCCAGCTCCGATTGGGAAATGTGTTTGTTCTTCTTCATCGCGCTACCACTTCCCATTCAGAAATGTCCGTTGGAATATCGACGCCATCCAGGGAGTCCCAGTCGTAATCGCCGGTCGCCTGCATGTAGACGTCATCGGCGGCCGCCATGGCCGAGTGATAGGAGCCGAGCAGGTCATCCTTGAACCAAAGCCCCCAGCGGCCATTGGCTTGCGGTTTGATGAGGAAATAGCCAATGGGCGACCTGTACTGATACATCTTCAAAGCAGGCCCTCCCGTATCAACAGCCCTTTCAGGCGATCCTCAGCCGCATACGCTGCCTGCAGCAATTCCTTGAGGTTGGCGACGGCCTGATCGATGGTCATGGATTCTTCCTCGATCACCGGTTCCACGTAACGGGGGATATTCAGGTTGAAGTCGTTTTCCCGGATTTCATCGAGCGTGACCACCCGGCAAATCCCTTCGACATCCTCATAGCCTTCGTACCGTTGGTGGATGTTGTCCACGTGCTCCGGCAGCAGTTCGTTCTGTGCCCGGCCGGTCTTGAACTCCTTCGAGGCGTCGATGAACAGTACCTTCTGACGGTGAGCCTTGGGCTTGCTGTCGCGGAATACCAGCACGCAAGGAGCGAGACCGGTGCCGTAGAAAATGTTCTGGCCGAGACCGATCACCGCTTCGAGCATGTCCATCTCCAGCAGCTTGCGGCGGATTTTGCCTTCCTTGGACATGCGGAACAGCACACCATGGGGTACTACCACCGCCATGCGGCCCGTTTTACGGGCCATGGATTTGATCATGTGCTGAACCCAGGCGAAGTCACCGGACTTGGCTGGCGGCAACCCGGCAAAGTTGCGGCCGTAGGGATCATTGACCCAGACATCATCCCCCCACTTTTCCAGGGAGAACGGAGGATTGGCGATAACGCAATCAAAGGTGGCGAGGCTGTCGCCTGAGTAAAAGGCGGGCAAGCGCAGCGTGTCACCGCGTTCGATATGGAAATCTTCCGCGCCGTGGAGAAAGAGGTTCATCCGGGCGATGGAGGATGTGGTCAGGTTCTTTTCCTGGCCGTATAGCTTGCCCAGCATGAGGTTCTCATCACCGCCATGCTCTTTAACATGGTGCAGCGCCTCGAGAAGCATGCCACCGGTGCCACAGGCCGGGTCATAGATGGTTTCCCCGGCCTTGGGCGCAAGGATGCGGACCATCAGCGCGACCACGGAACGCGGGGTATAGAATTCACCGGCCTTCTTGTTGGTCAGGTCGGCAAATTTCTTGATCAGGTATTCATAGGCCTGGCCGAGAATGTCCGCCTTGCAGTGTTCATTGCCCAGGTTGAGCGACGAGAAGTGTTCGATCAGGTCCTTGAGCAGCGCGTCCGCAAGGCGGTCCTTGTTGGTCCACTGGGCATCGCCGAAGATGCCGTGCAGGGTGTCCGGATTGGCCTGCTCGATGCAGCGCATGGCCTTCTGGAGTGAATGGCCGATATTGGCGCTTTTGGCCCGAACATCTTGCCAATGGCAGCCCTCAGAGACCTGGAATCGATGGTTCTCGGGGAACTGTGCAAATTCCACGTCACCGTCGGACTCTTCCAGTGCAACAGCATACTCTTCGTCATAAACATCTGAGAGCCGCTTGAAGAAAAGCAGCGGGAAGATGTAGGTCTTGAAGTCGGCCGCGTCGACAGGACCGCGCAGAATATTGGCCGCCTCCCAGAGATGTCCGGAGAGGGTCCCGATATCCAGATCGACTGAATTGTTTTTTCCGTTCCTTGGGCTCATTCCGATTTATCCGACCCCGCAATATCCGCCGCACCGCCAGCCTTAACCCACTCGTCGACTTCATCTTTCTTAAACTTCCAAAGACGGCCCATGCGGTGGGCAGGCATACCGCCCTTGTCGATCCACTTGTACACGGTGTCATTACTGACCCCGAGGTATTTGCATATCTCGGTGATTGATAACCAGCGGTCTTCTATTTCAACCATTCGTCAAAATCCTCGTGAGCGATGATTCAAAACGTCGTAGGTCTGCGAACTGCTGACACGGGAGCAACCGGTCTCCAGCGCCTGTAGCAAATCATTGAAAATTATGCGGTTTAGCACCTTATGTCAACCGATTATTACCGATTTCACCCGATTACTATCTAATTTGGGTGAATCTATGGGTACTAGCAGTTTCTCAATGAAGTCACCCTACCCACAGCCATTCACCCACCCGTCGCCGGATTGTCAAAATCCTTAATGTGTAGTATATAGTACACATGACATTCGGAGAATACATCCGTGAACATCGTGAGGCCCTGAAGGTACAGGACCGGCGATTTTCCGTCCGGCAGGTCGCTCAGCGAATTGGGGTGGAACCCGCCTACCTCAGCAAGATAGAACGCGGGGATGTGGCGCCGCCGTCCGAGGCAAAAATCCGGGCATTGGCCGAGGAGCTTGGCGAAGACCCGGATGTGCTGCTGGCAATGGCCGGGAAGGTATCGACGGATTTGCAGGAGATCATTCGCAAGCGACCGCAACTGTTCGCTGACCTGATCCGCCAGCTCAAGTCTGCACCGGATCACGCTCTGTTGCGTATTGCCCGGGATGTCCGTGATGGCGACTGGTAACACCTGAATAGTGACTCAGGGGAGAAAAGACAATGATCGAACTAATGAACAACCAACTAACCTTCCGGTTTCCGGAGGTCCACAAGAAAGCGGTATGCAGCATCGACTTCCAGCGCACCCTGCGGATCCCGGATGACAACCGGGAATACCCCCTCCCCCCGGGCCTGGGTCGTTTCCCGGTGGAGCACGTGGATGACTTCGCAGACAAGTTGCCTGATACCTGGCGGACACATGGTGGCGTCTTCATCCCCATGTATCAGTCTGAGGCGCTGTGGATCAATTTCTCTGGTGACTACCCCTGCGCCGTCAAGATTGCCGCTGGCAAGATCAATGCGGTTTCCGGGGAACCCTGGAGCAATGGGCTTTCGGCTGATCCACAGGACTATGCGGTGATTCCGGAACAGCCCTGGTTGGATGGTTTCAACGTCTCGGAGGACTTTATCCGGCAGTTTGTCGCCATGCCGCTGGGTGAAGGCTTCACGGCCGAAGAGCAAATTACGGGTACGGCTGAACATGGCGGACTCCAGATCATCGTCTACCCGATGAACTATGATGTTTACGTCGAACATTTCGAACGCGTTGTGGAAGCAGACATAGACTACCTCGATATGCCGATGTTCAGTCGCACGGTCTGCGAATCCGCTGCCCCGGATATGGGCCTGGCTCCAGGCGGCCTGATGCGGCAGGAGATTTATGAGGACGAGTACGGCATCGATGCCTGGGATCTGGACAATGGTTACCGTTGCTTCATCCACCTGGCCAACAGCGAGCAATACCAGATGATTACCGGGCATCAACCACCACATAAACCTGCGACTGCCAAGGATTACACAGAAGCCGGCCTGCCCTGGTTTGACTATTATGATGATAGCAAAGCACTTGCCGGTTCGGACACATTAGGCAAGCTGACCAGTGTTGCTGCAAAGGTGATTGAGAAAGGTAAAGGACTGCTGCCGGACAACGAACCGGCTCACCCAAAAACCGTCAAGATAATCAGCAAAGGTAATGTGGTCCGGGATGGGGAATTCTGAAAAAATCAGAATCTGAAATCACACATTGGAAGTAGTCATATAGAAATGAAAATAGTCATACTCAGACACGGAAAACCAGTTGTCCCTTCATTGAAAAAAATTAGCGCATCTGAATTTTCTGCATGGGTAAATGAATACAATGCCGCTGGCTTATGCTCAACATCAAAACCTACAGAGCAAGCGCACAATTGTGCCAATGGATGCAATGCTATCGTTTGCAGCGAATTACCAAGATCAATTGAGTCTGCAAAGGAACTGAATAATGATGGCATTGTTTTGTCAGATTCCATCTTCAATGAGGCTGGATTACCGAGTACTAGTTGGCAATCAATAAAATTGTCACCAAAAACATGGGCAGTGTTCTTCAGGATTCTCTGGCTACTAGGATACTCAAAAGGTTCAGAATCATTTAAAGAGGCAAAATCAAGGGCATCAGACGCAGTAGAAAAACTGACAGAAACTGCACTGGAATATGAAAGCGTGCTCTTTGTAGGGCATGGTGTTTACAATAGAATTTTGGCTGATGAGTTAAGGCGGCGTGGTTGGTACGGCCCGAAAAATCCTGGTTCAAGCCATTGGGATTTTGGCATTTATGAGAAATAAAAACATACAAGGAAAATTCAGCCGACCGAAGGACACGCAGCACCTTTTTGATCGGCTGATATGCAACATTATGCACTATTTAAGAAATCTGTTATTTGCCCTGAAAGTAATCATTCGCGCCACGATCCTGTTTGTCATGGGCCTAATCGGCTTGCTGGCCGAAGCTGCGAGTACATCCGAGGATGACTCGGATTCTGAAGGCGGGAATTTAATCGGAGACTACAATTTCCGCACCAAAAAGTTCGACAATGGTACTGATCCGTACGGATGGTATGAGGACGATTTGTAGATCCGTCATCGCTTCGCCCCTTTTGTAACAACAGCCTTTCCAATACTCCCGCCTCGCCTACCGGCATCTAGAGCGGGCTGTGTGAATTCACCTTGTACCGAATTGATCGAGCGCCCAATATGCAACCCCGTCCATGCCATCATTCCGCTCCAGAGCAACGGCAAACCCAGATAGAGGCTGGTCGTGATCATGTTGAGCAGCATGCGTTTGATGTCGTGCTCGCCGGGGTTTGCGAACATCTGCAGGAAGACATTCACATCCGGGTACATGGACAGGATGAGGTTCTGGTCCACCCACAGTGCCAGGTACCAGAGCACGCTCCAGAACTTGACGGTAAAAATAGCCATGGCGCCGATGACCATCATGGAGATGGAGTAACGCGATAACACCACCACCATAGGAAGCAAGGCATAGATGCCGAGCAGGAGCACGGCCTGCACCATCGGTAGGGCCTGCAGGACAGCGGTCATAGTGACAGAGAACAGCGCCGATGCCGCCACTACGCCACCCGATGCCAGGCCGCCTTTGGCCACATTCTCTACCGTATTGAGCAGCCCGGTACTGCCGGAATTGTGGGCCACGAGGTCATTGTTCGACCACGATGGTGGAGCATTCGCCAAAACGGTCTTGGCGACTGCATCGTTCTGCTGTTCACTAGCCAAAGCCGGTGCAATGGCAACCACCAGGCCTGAAAAACCGGCCGATGTAGCATCGGCTTCGTTGATCATCTTTTCACGCAGGCCAATCGAGGCGTCCTCCCACCACTGCTTGCAGTAAGGCCTGCCCCAGGTGGGTGGGGCCGCAGGATCATATTCGGTATCGCGGGCAGCATTGTAGGCCCAGCCACTGACCTGCGTGGTGGCGCGCAGGGTGTCATAGTAACCGGGTGTATCTCGATAGACATGCGATCCCATCCAGTCCGGATCGTCGGGGCCGTAGGTTGTCAGCAGGGCATTGACCGCGGCGGCGGTGGGCCGTTCTGCCTGGTAATTCGACCGGGCCGGGATGTAGCACTGGCTGAAGAAATCGCTGACTTCCTGGCGCAGCCGTGGGTCAGCAATGGTCGCGAGCCGCGCCTGTTGTTCGTAGGTACGCATGTCTGCAGCACTTGGGAGGCCTTCGACCACCGCATGGTTGAATCCGGAGGTCATGGAGAGCACCGCATACCACCATACCGGGATATTCACTGTCGCCGGCGAACCGGTGAAGCCGGTGGAACCGTAGGTGCTCTGGGGTGCGGCCACGGTCGCTGTTGGCGGTGTCGGATCAATCAGAGTTGGTGGTGGCGTGTAGTTGAGCGAAGCCGCATTCAGTGGCGTTAACGCGGCCGGTTGGCCGGCCAATACAACCACCAGTAGCGCTATGAAGAGCTCCAGCTCCATGCGCCGCAACGACAATCCGGTGACGGTACCAAACTCACCGCCTTGCGCCGGTTCCCGCCAGTTGTCGATCAGGATACCGAGGAACGGCAGGAACACGATACCCGTGCCAACCAGCACATCCCACAAAATGCCGTAGAAGGTCCAGCCGAACAGTGTCGTGAAGAGTTCGAGATAGCTGTCGACGGTCATGCCCCGCTCCCCTGCAGTGCGGCCAGCACCTGGCCAAGGAGGTTCTGCCCCAACACCAGTTCGATCACGACGAGCCAGGTCACGATACGCCAGCGTACAGCGAGCAAGTTCCCGGCCTGTGTCTCATCCAGACGTCCCCAACGTTCAAGGGTGTTCACGATCCATGGCCAGCCCATCGCCAACAGGGCAATCAGCGAGACCCGGATGCCAGTCAGGAGCGGCTTCAAGGCATCGATCCGTGTCTGCACTGCGACTACAGAGGTTGTCTGAACTGAATGCCAGAGGATGCCACCCGCCCCCAGCGCCAGACCGAACGCCAGCAGGGTTAGCAAAAAGAACCAGCGCCGACGCAAGGCAAATCCGTTATTGGACACGGCCATTGCTCAGCGGACGTGGATCGATGGTCGGGACTTCTGGCGTTTTCAGGGACGACTGCCGACGAGTCGCTGCACGCTGAAGCAAGGTCGCAATCGTGTCAGAGACCACCTCCTTGCGTACCCGTGTCTCGAACAACAGGTTCTCAATCTCCTTGTCCAGCTCGGTGATGGATTTGTCCGCGTGCTCGCGAGCCACTTCGGTGGCATAGACCTCGGGCACCTGGCGGCCGGAAAGCAGCAGGCGACGGGCGTACAGCGCCTTCTCCACGGTGCGGGCCGTGCTGATCTCTGACACCAGTCGGCCCATGATGAGGCTCTGCTCGGAGGCCGGCATCTCCCGGATCGCCTCGATGACCTGGCGGGTGATGGCCACACCGGGAGCGGTAATATTATCCAGGTTGGTCAGTGTCGGGGGCGTTGCGCCGGAGACCAGGTTCTGGATCTCCGTCGTTACGGTAGTCGCCTCCTGATTGAGCTTTGGCAGCAGTCCGGTACCGGGAATGCTGTCCTTGCGGCAGGTATCACAAGTCGTGACGATGTTTTCGCCGACCACATCGACGACCCAGTTACGCGCATCGGTAGGTGTTGTCCAGATCTCCGTCAGGCGGGTGGACGATACAGGAGGCACCGGACCTGCCGTCGTGATCGGGCGATTCATAGTGATGTTGTACCCGGCCTTGACGATGTCGCCGGTAAATTCCAGCACCGGCTGCCCGGAGCCCCCGGCCTGCCCACCGATCCAGGGCACGCCGTTGTCCCCGTTAGCAGTCTCGACGGCATCCTTGGCGGTTACCGCATCATTACCGCCAACGCCCATCTGAAGCTTCCAGTCATTGCCTTTGGATAGCGTGATGAGGTCGGCATAGGGGTTCTTGCCCTGGGCGATCTCGGCCTCCATCTGCTCGCAGGACTTGGTCGCCAGTTGCATGGTCTCCTCGGCCTGCAGCAAAGCATTCTGGAACATATCGTAGAGGCCGGGATTGGCGCGCTGCAGGATCAATGCTGGCAATGAAGCAATGGCGGCGCTTGCTGCTGCCGTCATCGCATTCATCATGTTATCGATGCCGGCACCGATGTCGTTCAGCGTATTGGTCACCGCGGCCACGGGGTCGAATTTGCCGCAGCTGTAGCCCAGTCCCAATTGCGCAGAACCACCCAGGGTAACGGATACGACAGAAGGATTGGCAGGCGCCGATACTGGCTCTGCCCCACCGATTTCGTAATACCAGAAGCTGTCTTCCGTCGGTCCCTTGGTTATAGCATGCGCACTATTCGAACTGAGGAGTCCAATCAGCAGCCAGGTAATAGCGTGTCGGTGACAGAATGTGTGTAGAGAGTTCATTTTCATCAGGGATAAGCAATCCAGTCAATATCAAACAGAAACCACTGGCCTCTGCGCTCACAGCACTTGTAGGGCCGCCATAGATTCCAGACATAGTCGCCTTCGCTATCGACGCGGCCCCCACCCCAGCCGGTCAGGCTGGCAAGATCATTGGTGCCGAAGACGTTGCAGCTCGATTCAGATAGCGGCAATAACATCTGCCAGGTGCCGGTGGTGCGATCCTTCTCCATCAAGGGACCCGGAGACCAAACCTTCATGGAACCCGATGAGCCGGTGACTGGTACATAGACGTGCGGTTGACCCGTACGCGTGACGATGTCACCGGCTCGCTGGGCATTGAGGGCAGCCGCTTTGGGCTCTTCCGCCTGAGTCGTCCAGCCGGTGCGTGGATAGACACCACCCCAGGTCTGCAACGGCCAGGTGCCCAGCTCGCGCAGACCGGGAATCAGGCTGGCGGGATAGAAGATCTCCGGGACCTCCTGCCGCCACGACAGGGCATCGAGGCCGGACTGGAAATAGGGAAAGAAAGAAGTGGTCTCTGACGGACACAACAAACCGGTACCGGCGACGATACCCGTCAGCGAGCTCAGCGGATGGCCAATGGCGTCAGTTTCCCGGTAGACCAGATTCTTGTGGTCACGCTCAGAGGTTCCTTCCGTGCGGTTGCCAGCACTGTCGATCGGCACCGGCAGCAAGGCACCCAACAGACCCGTAGCCGCCGTCTTCTGCGCCAAACCCAGCGTCGCCCGGATCTCGGTCCACGGGTTCCCGCCCAGCTCGTTGTAGGTGCTGACCACCAGATCCGGGTTGTAATGCCCCACCTTGATCGAGGTGCGTACGCTGCAGCCGGTCCAGGAACAGCGCAACCAGAAACAGGTCCCGATCGGCATCCACCGCATGCAGGACAATGCCGCCGTTGTCGTCTGGGCAACGATCTGTGGCGTGGTCGTTGTACCGGAGAATCCAGTGACCGGCACCCATAGCGCAATGACAAGGCAGAATGATAGAAAGCTCTGGCGGATCATCGCTTACCTTCCCGCCGCCATGTCCGGTAATGCGCAAGTGCGATCTGCACATCGGTTACGCCATATACGACTGCCTGGCCATCGAAGACAATGGCTGGATAGCGATCCACACCATACTGCATCGCTTTCGCCAACCCCTGCGCCGCCATTTGCATTTTTGTTTTTGTCTGATCATCCAGGTGCTGAATGCGATCCAGCGCGATCCGCTTCGCCCTCTCAGGATCGGCCGGCAGGCCGACAGAAAGGTTTCGTTCCATCGATTCGATTCCATCGATTTCGTAGACGGTGATATCCGGACCACGTGACTTGTTTCCGATGCCTCTGGCATCAACGAAGGGATACTTGACCGACGTAAACGCCTCGATTACATGAGGCTGGTTCTGTTGATGCTGATCCGCAAACGTGGCTCCTGAATACAGGAGTAAGGAAGCAAGACAAACCAATGGAACCTGGGAACGGTGTTTTGAGACTTTGCAAATCATAGTGGTCAACTCTGTGTCGATATGCATGCTATCGTGATGCGCCAACAGGCGGTTCGATACTGAAAATCGATGCACGAGCGTGCAGGGTTTATTAAAGAGAAATCGCCAATCCGACGACTAACCACCACGTTTCTTTGCGATGCGTTCAGCGATGACATGCACCGCCTCGAGTTCACTGCAGTTGCGCTCCCGCATAATCGCGCCACGTTCAGCCTTTTCATGTTTCTCTGTCATGGCAAGCGCGAGTGATAGCGGCGGCGGGACATTGCGAAATAGCGCTTCCATATTGTCGGAGAGCACTACACCCTCGACATACTTACCGGGCTCCTTTCTGGCCGACAGCAACAGACTACGCTGCACATCGGTCAGATCCTTGAAGCGGGCGATCTGTTCGACCTCCTCCTTGGGCATCACCAGGCACAGCCACCACTCCATCATATTGAGCATCTTGCGGCTGGCATCGGGGAAATCTTCCAGATTCTGGGTGGCAATCCAGAACCAGGCGCCGAGCTTGCGCCACATCTTGGTGATCTTGACGACGTAGCGGGCCAATAGCGGATTGGTGGTGATGATGTGCCCTTCATCGGTCACCACGAGGGTGGGTCGGGCGTCGTGCTGATGGCGCTCCACCAGATCATTGATGTGGCTCATCATGGAGATATAGGACACCGTGAGCTGATCCTCGTAGCCTTCACGAGCGAGGATGCCCATCTCCAGAATCGTGATGTCCGCCTCCTGCCAAGGGGTGCCCGGCCGGTTGAAAAAGTGTCCAGCGAGACCTGAACAAAACAGCGCCATCCCATCACCCATTTCAATAGCGCGGTTGCGCCGATGATCTGGCAGGCTTTCGTCGTGTCCGATACTCTGGAGTGCTGCGACGACATCCTGGGTAAGAACCTGATCGCGGCCAGCCTCTTTGACGGTTTTGGCTGCGAGAAAAATAGCGTTGCGTATTAGCAGTCTGTCGGCCCGGGTCATGCGGGCATCTTCGCGTTCATCACCTCCGGTGATCATGATACGAGCCGCGATCTCCATCTCGCCAAGCACGTCACGACCACCGCTCTCCTCGTCCAGCTCATCGTCATCGGCCAGTGCGTCCGGATCATCGCGCAAGTACTGCTGACGTTCCTTTTGCAACACACGCAAGGCATCGGCAAACGGAGGCAGACTCACGTCAGTATTCGGATTTAACGTGACCTGGTTGACGGCCAGACCGTGCGCCTGAAATTGTTGACCCAGCAGCGAGAAGGAACCGCCGGCCTCGATGATGAAAATGCGTGGACGGTACATGGCCGCCATCTGTTGCAGCAGATAGACCAGCATTGCCGACTTGCCGGCGCCGGTGGGGCCGAGGATGAGCATGTGGGCGTTCTTCTTCCGGTCAGCACGATGAAGCGGGTCGAATACCAGGGGTTCGGCACCTCGGTTGAAGAACACCAGACCGGGGTGTCCGGTGCCTTTTGATCGGCCATAGAGTGGCAGCAGGTTGGCGGTGTGACTGGAGAATACCAGTCGTGAACGGCGGCTGGATTTCTCCAATGTCGCATCGTATGCCATGGGCAGATTGCGGATATAACTGTCGAGCGCCAACAGATCGGCCTCGTGCAGAATCGGTTGCAGTCCGTTGGGCAACAGCAACGCGTTCAGCTGATTGACGTTAATGCGCAGGGTCTTCAGATCATCGCCACGCACATAGAACGCAATGCCGAGTGGATAGAGCTTGTTACCGCGCGCCATCTCCCGCTCGACGGCCTCGGCGTCTTCCTTTGTGAGTTCGGCCTCCGCGGAATCTCCCACTGCGGCCCGTTTGACCTGGGCGATGTGGTTACGGGTGAAGTCCTGCGGCTTGGCCGTCAGCGTCAGCACCATCACGGTGTATTCCGGGAACCGGTCGAATAACGAGAAGACGTGATCACCGGCCTGGCGCTCTGCAGTCATGTGTCCCACCTCAGGCGCCCGACGCAGTCCCTGAACGGTCACCAGCGTATGAGGCAGATCATCAAACCACCAGGTGGCCGTAGTATTGTCCGAGCGAGGCATCGTCAGCGTCAGGCGCTCGGCAAGATCATGCCCGAATGGCAGGTCTTCATCCCCCGGATAGGGTGCTACCTCCTGCAACTTATCGGGATCACCACCCGTAATTTCAGGCTTTGGGTTGAACCATTTCAGCAACCACTCGTAGAGATCCTGGCCAGTGCCACGGCGTACCCGAATCCCCGCCGAGGCCAGTGAGGCCACCCACTTGGTGGCCACATCATTCAGGGATTCCTCGATTTCAACGGCCGAAGGCACCCGACCATTGGGTTTCAGACGACGATACAAAGTGGCCCGCACACGCCGGATCTGGCCTCGCCACTGGGTACCGGTTACCGCGGTGTCTTCAAAAAGACCACCGGGACGAGTGATCCGGGCGAGATGCTCCGACAATGTTTGCTGGAAGTGGCGGGTATAGTCCGACTCCCGTGCACCAGGCTGGGCATAGTTCGCGATTTCTTTCTCGAATCCTTGAAGACTTGGCTCGTCCTGAACGTATACCTGCAAGACCCACGGGGCATCGTCTTCTTCAGGGATGGCATCGGTCAGCGCGGTCTGGATCGCATCACGCAGCTGAGTCATGAACGCAGGTGTACGTGCCTCGGTACCGGCCGGGATAAGTTCGAACAGGGCGCCGACACTGATCCCGTCCTCCAGCAGGAAGGTGCGGCTTGCCGCGTTGTATTCCATCCACGGCAAGAAGTCAGTAAACGACGGCGGACGTTCATACATCTGCTTGACCTGATTCGTCGTGACTGGCAGATCGTCATTTTGTTCGTCACGCTTTGAGGGTGTAGGGACTGACTTCATGAGACTCACCGGCGAACACCGCCCTGCTGACTACTGACTTCACCGGGTAGCGCATATTCCACCTGCTCGTACATCGGGAAAGCTGTCGTATAGCCGGGCACCGGTGCCCCGGCATCACCGGCCAGATGCGGAAAGATGTACATCACCAGCGTCGGGTTGGGCAGGCGAGGAAACAGGACATCGATCTCGTTGAAGGCATCTCGTGTGTAGCCATACAGCTCCGCCTCTCCCGAGACGATGGGCCGGTCACCCAGCTCACCACGAATGACCTGGGGATTGTCAGCATTCATTTCGTGCACGTGGCCCTCATAAATAGCCTTCATCGAAGGGCCATTCTGGGGTAGCACGGTGTCCTTGGTGCTGGCGCAACCGGCCAGCACCAGACTAATCAAGCCGAGTACGGCGATAGGGGTCGAGTGCGGTTTCATGGGTCAGTTTCCTGCCAGTGGTATCGAAATCAATAGGGAGCTCCCGGTCAACATGGATGGCAATGCGGATGCCGGCCGGGACAAAGACGGCATCGAAGCTCTGGGACTGGCGCTCCAGCAACCACTTCGACACTTCCTCGCTACCGCCGGAAATGGTCTTGCCCAATACGAAGCGGCCGGTATCACCGCTGACGCTACTGGTAACACTGCCCGCATTGCTCACCACCGAGGTTGTCTCGGCATTGGCCGCCGCTTCCGCCGCAGCCTGGATGGCGGTCACGCCGATACGTTGGCTGAGAAATGCCGGCGCGTTGGTCTTGCGCTCGCCAGTTATACAGGGAATGCCCTGTTCATCCGAGATCCAGCCCAGTGGCTTCGTAGCATCTCCTCCCTGATTGCCCTGGTCGTCGCCGGAAATGGTTCGGATGGTGCCATCCTCAAAGACGAAGGTGACCGAATCGAGGCGACCGGTCACACATGAAAGCGTCCAGTCTCCAACAGCGGTCCCACTCCATACCATGCCTTGAACACCAGGCACCGTGAGACCATTGGCGGCCAGGTTATCTGCACCGGTGATGACCTTGAACGGCATCGGATCACGTACCTGTCCTTGTACTGGCACCCGACCAACCAGGGCCGTCATGGCGGTCGAACCGATCAGAGTGGCGTTACGGGGAACCGTATAAACGGGATGAACGGTGCTGAGTTCCTGAGCTAATTTTCCGGTCTTTTCGCTTACCGACGTCAACGCACCTCCGGTGGACTGGCCTGCTCTTTGCAGCAGGCTGTTTCCATTGGCTACTAACTCAGCATCATCGACAACGTCTAGCGGTTCGATCCAGATCAGGCTGTCAGTCGTTGCAGTACCTTCTCCGACGTTATCGAGGCCCAGACCCACCGGGATATCGTTGCCACTTTGTGTGGGATAACGCTGGGAAAGAGACTGGGACAATGCATCCACACGCGCCGTCAGGGAAGAAAGCACTCCGGCATCGATCCGATCGCGTGTATCTCTGTCCTTTTCATGGGAGAGCAACTCGCGCTTAACCCGGGTTGTGACGTTCTCCTCTATCTGGTGACGGTTGGCCAGCAGTTCACGATTCTCTTTGCGCAGCTGGTCATTGTCTTTGCGTAGAGCCTGTACTTCCGTGGTCATGGACGCGACATTGGCCGTCAGCGTCTTGATGGTATCGGCAGGACTATCCGCATCCGGCGCGGGTGCCTGGGGTACGCTCTCCATAACAAGTGCATCTTCAGGTTCCTGCGAACAGGATTTCAGGGTGACGAATACCAGCATCAGCACGACAGCGCCAGCAAGCAGGGGTAAGAGTCGGTTGGAGGTTGCAATCGCCATGGTAAGCCCTAGTGCGAAACGCTGAACGGCCGGGCGGAGATCAGGTAGACAGCGGTGGTATCAGCCTCATCGCCTTTGGGAAACAGACGGTGGTGCTGAAAGGTTGCCGTCAGCCAGGTGCCGCGAAGGTTGCGTGGGTCCAGTGTTAGCGCCTGTTCGGTACGGTTGGTGAACTTGACCGCCGTGACATAGAGGCCCTTGGCGCGCCATGCCACCAGCGGCACCCCTTCGACGCTGCCACCATGGTACATATCGATGGGGTCACGACTGACCGGAACTCGAACAATACCGGGTTGGTCTTTGACCAGTCGAGCCGGGGCATAGAGCTGCTGGGCAGCGAAGCGGGTCAGCTGAATAAAATCAGGCCGCTCCTGTTCCGGCTCATTCCCGCCAGTTGCCTGACCATTTTCACTGCCTTGTTCACCCGTCACATAGATTTGAATCGGATGGCCCGGCCCACCCTCTTCAGTGGCTGTGACATCGAGTAGGTATATACGCCCACTATCGAGTTCACGCACCATGAGCCGGTTGGACCCAAAGGACGTGTGCGCGAACAAGTAGACCATCCCATTGACACTCTGCGTACGCAGCACACCCTGAACCGAGGCCGGCACACCCACTTTTACTGTGGCGGGAAATTCAATCCGCTGTTCCTGACCAACCACGAGTTCCAATCGGATCGGCGCTTTCTTCCACTCGATCCGCTCCAGCGCTTCCGTCTCGGCATGCGCGAGCGACTGCATCAGAAGCAGTGTCACGACCAGCAAGGTAGCCATTACGGAATAGTTCGATGTTTCTTGTCGCATGGGTTGCTCCTGCTACTGTTCTTGCCCGACATCTACACCGAGTTCCGATTCTTCCAGCCGGCGTGGCCCGTCACTCGCAAAGCCGTCCAGCGCCAGCCCCCAGGGATTGGCTTCCGGATCGACCGCGAGACTGACCACCCGCAAGGGATAGCGAATGGCGGTTTTCTTCACAGTCATGCCTTTCACTGACTCGAACAGATCGAGGTCCAGCCAGACCACCCAAACGCCGGGCGCGAGCACATCGACTCGACGTTCCTCGTAGCCATGTCCGGCAATCTCATGCACACCTCGCACCCGATAGGCCAACTCACCCTTGCGGCCTTTCTGTTCCAGATCGGCCATGAGTTCCATCCGGTATCGCGGCGTCACATACGGAGAGATGCGGAAGATGGCCTTGCCATAGTCCTTGGCTCCATCGTCGGGCCAGCGGTTAAGCTGCTGGAAGATGTAAAAGGCGAAGGAATACACATTGGCCGCCGGCACTTCGTCGACCGAAAGCGTCGCCCCGGAGCGCAGATCGGGAGGGACATGCACCGTCAACTGCTTCGGCGCCTGACTCCAGCCAAACCAGAGAACAAGGATCACGACGAACTGGAGGCTGATCACCACCCACAGTGAGCGCAAGTGTGCGCGAACGTTATCGATCTCGATGCGGTAACGTCGCATACCGTGTTCTCCCAATATCCCAGGCGCTACTGCGCCGAATGAACGGCGAGCTGCGCAAACCATGGTCCGACAACCAGATGGCAATCTGTTGCTGGTAATAGCCATCCGGTCGGCCACGTTTCAGCCGCTGGAACAGTCCCGCCATAACGATGACTGTGCCCACGACACCGACACCGGCCATGCCGAACCCCATGGTGACCGCGCCCAACAAACCCGCCAGGAGGAGGCTAACGGGTAACCAGATGAGCGCGGCCACACCCACGATGACGCCCAGTTCGGACGACGAGCAGCCCTTGAAGATCGCCGGCTCTACATTGAGCCGGTCGGCCAGAATGTCGTCTCGATCCGACATCGGTTAGATGACGCCCGCGGCTTCGGTGAGCAGGTAGCTTGCAAAGATCAGTACGATCGCACCGACGATGCCGAGCACGCCCACTTCGGCCCATTCGGCCTTACCCTGGCGAGCCTCGTTGAACTTGGCGAAGCCGAGATAGGCAATCCACAGGAAGCCCAGCACAGCGATCGCCAAACCCAGGACCAGACCACCATCCTTGATGTAACCCGAAATGAGCCCAATCCAGTCACCAGCTGCGGGCGCGGTACTAGGTGCCACCGGGGTCGGCAACGCCGCCAATACCGACTGGTTTGCCGTAACTGCGAGCAACCCAGCTGCGGTTACCACCTTTTTTACTGCTTTCTTCATCATTACTTTCTCTCCGAGGTAACGGGGTTGCCCCCTGTTATGAATACCGGGGAACTCCCCGAGCCCCTGCGACAATGGCCAACGACCGCTACCGCAGATAAAAACCCAACACCATGAGCACGATGCTGGCGCGCAGTGCCGACCAGACCACATCGAACAAAACGACCTGCCCGTTCTGCCAGGCACGGAAGGTGCCCAGCGAGACCCAGATAACCCAGACGAAGGCCAGCACCAGCACGACCGATGCGATGCCGGTCAGCAGGGTTGCTGGTGTAAAACCGGAGCCTGCTTGAAATGCCGTGTTTTGTGCTGCCGTCATGACCTGACATCACCGACGGTAATCGCCGCGCAGCGGCGGGAAAGTCCTGGGTTCCGAACGTGGTGCATCGATGTGCTCCTGGATCCCGAGTCGAATCCGGTCAAGATCCTGACGTAGCCACTCATACTGGAAACGAACACGGGCATCCGGATTGGCTTGCGAAGCCGCTTCCGTGATCAGCGGATCAATGGCTTTGAGTTCGTGGATAATCCTGGCCAGCGCTGCCCGCTCACCGCCTGCATCAGCAAGGGCAAACTGAACCGGCAATACAGCCGCCAACAGTCCTGAGACCAGCAGTTTAGAAATTTGCATGGATGTCCTCCCCGTGTTGCGCATGACGCGCATGGTGGGGGATTCTGGGAGGACTAGATATGGAAAATCAATTCAGACAAGTGCGGGGTTTTCTTTGCTTTGTCGGGACTTGAATAACCGTCTGCTTTAAAATTGACGGTATATTCTTAATCATCTAGACATTTAGGAGAACTCGCCGATGAGTACCATTGGAATTCTTGCCTATGGTTCATTAATCGAAGATCCAGGCAAGGAAATTAAGCCAATAATTCGAGAACGGAAAGAAGGAATCACAACACCGTTTTCCATCGAATTTGCCCGTTCGAGTTCTACCCGCGATGGCGCACCTACCGTTGTTCCTGTCGCAAGTGGCGGCAATCCAGTCAATGCCACGATTCTCGTCCTGGAATCAGGCATTAGTCCCGACGAAGCAGAAGATTTGTTGTGGCGGCGTGAGACAAGAAAGGAGTGCTCCGATAAGCACTACACGAGACCATCCGTACCAACTCCGAACAAAGTAGTCGTGGAACGTTTAAGGAATTTTTGCAGAGATTAACATTGTCATCTATACGAAACTTGGCGAAAACATCACAAACCCTACCGCCGAGAAACTCGCCGATCTCGCTATCGATAGTGCAAAGGCACAGGCCGGACGGGATGGAAAAGATGGAATCAGCTACCTAATTTCTGTAAAGCGGCAAGGTATCTCTACTCCACTCATGCCAGCCTATGAAACGGCAGTTCTACAAAAGACCAGCACCTCAAACCTTGAAGACGCATTGTCCTGGTGTCGCGGAAACCCATAACTCACCTTCATCAGCCTTTTCTTCACAGGTACTTCTTGAACGTACTCGCCGTGACTGCCACCGTCAGCGCGAACAACGTCGCAAACGGCAAGATGATGAAGGTCGGATGCAGACTAAAAGGCAAGGCAAGATAGGTCACCCAGGTCAGGACAACCAAGGGTAGTGCCGCCTTCTTTGCATAGTGGTAGACAAAGGAACTTTCTCTTCCCCCGCCCCATCTCCGCAGATCGCGCTGCACCAATCCATCGACGAGCGCGACCAGACTAAACAGCAGGAAAATCGGCATCGCCAGTGTCAAGATAGCAAGGCGCACTGAGAACACCTGCGTCACCTGCATCATGGCCAGTACGTACTCTGACATGGGTTTGTAAACCTTATGCAGCGTCGCCCTGACGCCCTGCTCATATTTCCGCGGAGGCAGTGACACCCATTGGATGAAATCCACAAACCGCGTCACCTCGAAAAGGTAATGGTAGGAATTATCGGCAAACCGTTTGGCGAATCGTGCAGGATCGGAGGTCACAACACTTCGTCGAAAATCATTGTCGAGATAACTGATCTCCGTTACCAGCATGGTACGACTGTGGTCCGTCCCTTCATCCGGCCACCAGAACATCATACCGACCCACTCGATGATGATCGAGAACAACAGCGAGAGCAGCAGCCACAGAATAAGCTTCGCCACGGTCGACAAGGTCTTCGAGAACAGCCCTTGCTGAACCACCTGGCGACGCGGATCTGCCACGGCCTCAGCCATCGGAGGCCTCCGGCTCTGACTCGGGTTCGCTGATATCCGGCGCGGCTCCCCACCACGGCTCCTGCACCCGGTACCAATGATCGTTGGTGATGTAGGTGCGCTCCATCTCATTGGTGATTTCGGTGAGCGTCTCAGGCATATCCGAGTCCGTTGCTGGCATCGGCATGCGAATCTTCCAGAGCTGGCCACCCTCCAGGAGGGCAAAGGCCTGCCCTTTAGGCAGCGTGATCAACTCGGCCGGTGTGAGCAACGGGACTTCTGAAACACTGATTCGGTCCTCGTTACGGGAGCTGAAATCAATCCCGGAACCCGGATCCGAGGAATCGTTGACACCCGAGACACTCATCAATGTGAACACCTCAACCTTGGGTAGCTGGTCGGTGAGCATCTCGGCCGTGGCCAGCTCTTTCACCCTTAGCATGATCATCGTGTTGAAGTTACCGGCTACCTGCCCGGCTTTCGCGCGGTTACCGATGCGTGCTTCGACATCCGACCAGGTCTGGGTGTAGGCCGTGACCTGGAAGCCGGCCCCACCGGCCTTGTTCAACAATGGGACGAACTCGTCACCGATCAGTTCGTTGAACTCATCGGCGTGCATGGAGATAGTGGGCGGTGTATCGATGGACTCACCGTCTACGCCATGCTTGTATATGTGTCCGGCGACCGACACCAGATCAGCGAACATGGAATTGCCCACCGCGCTGGCCACGGTGGTATCAGTCAGGGCGTCCAGCCCGACATAGACGATCCCCTTGCGTCGGATGACTTCCATCCATTCGAATATCGGACGCGTATCGTTCTTATCCAGATAATCCGGCGATATCAGTTCGGCGATATTGCCCGTGGTCAGTTTCTCCATCAGCGGGCCGACGGAGCTGACGATCTTGTCGAAGTAGGTCTTGTCGTACTTGAAGGCAGACACCAGCCCATCGAGGACAGGATCATAGAGGTCCTGTGCCTGCAAATGTCGCATCAGCGCAATAGCTTCTTTACTGCGACCCCGCAGGGCTGCCGGCAGGTTCCGTTCCGAGATCTTGCTTGCCAATTCCTCGACCTGCTCCTTCCAATCCTCGGCGCCGTGTGTATCCAGATGCGCCTCGGCATACTCCGTGAACAGAGGTTCAATGTCGTTGATGTAGCGTCGGACCTGCTGATAGTCCGGACGGCGGTTTAGCGCCACCAGTGCACGGGCAATGATGTTGACGAATCGCCAGGCGAACTCCTTAAAGGCCGCCGAATTTCCTTCACTGGGTAACTGGTTGGCGATGCGGGTGGCTACCTCGGTGATGCGCGAGAAGTTGCCGATGGCGTTGTAGCGAGCCGAAACCTGGGGAAATCCCAGATGGAACATATAGAAGTCTTTGGTCCGTCCGGCCCGCTTGGCCTCGGCATATACACGCCGCAACAAACCCGCATCCCCCTTGGGGTCGAAAACGATCACCACATCCCCACGGCGAATATCCTGGGTAATGAGGATCTCGGCCAGCCGGGTTTTACCGACGCGAGTGGTACCCAACACCAGGGTATGCCCCACCCGCTCGCCGATATCCATCCACACGTCCTGTTCGTCCGGCTCGACGGCATGCAAGGCCGGTTTACCACCGACCGCCGGCAACGGGGCCAGGGGATTCCACCAGGCCCGCACTCGGAACAGCCGCGCCAGCAAACTCAGCATCGGGACCGATTCCCAGGCGACCTCCTTGCGGCGCGCCCATTGATACAGGGTTCCCGGCTGGACGTAACGCTGGACCTCCGGCCGGATGGTATCGCGCAGGCGCTGCGTGTGTTTCTGGGTCCAGCGAAAGCCCCGGCCCAGAAAGAGCTTGCGGCGACTCAGCGGGATCTTGCGGGAACGTACCTTATAGTTGGGAAGTCGGCGCATGTTGGCCTGGTAGCGCAGCACCCGCCAGGCCTGCCGGCCCCGGATCACGCCGATCAGGCCTAGTACGGCGCCGGCGCCATAGGCCACACCCGGCGGCATCATCAGCGCCCATGGGGCCAGAATGGCGATGGCTGCCGTGGCGAACGCTACCAACGTCGACCACAGCTCGACCGGGGGTCGCAGCAGGGCCTCGATGGGATGGGTACTCACTGCTCGATGCCGTGCGCCGAGATCAGCACCGGATAGTGCGAAACGCTCAGCGCCTTCGCGATGTCGCTGCCTGGCGCTGGCAGGATAGACAGGCCGTCAGCCAGTCTGGCAATCGTTCGCAAATCTTCCATCGTCTCGGCCTGCACCAGCATCCCGACGGCACCGATCTCCTTGAGCCGTTCGCGGTGCGTCTGTAGCCACTGTTGGGAACGGCTGTCTGACCCGATCAAGAAAAATGGCCGCGTGAACGGCCGGTCATGCGCACGAGCCAGAACCGGCCCCGGTATCAGGCCGGGTGATTGAATGGGTAGCCAGGCTTTGGGGTCGGCTGCACCGAGTGATGGTTTTATCGGGATCGGGTTTTGCTTCGGCATGCCTTCTGTCGATTCGAAGACATCAAGAAACGGCACTATGGACTGTGTATGACCGCTGTCATATATCACAGTCAGCTCGGCCCGAGCCATGACAGGCACCAGCAGGCAACTCATGACCATGACCTTCCGACAATAAAGACTGAATCGACCCATCGTGTCATCCCTCCTTTACAATGCGCCGCCAGTGGGAGACAACACGGCCACGGTACCGGTCTGCACGTTGGGCATCCTTCGGTGAGTGATAACAGCCAACGCTGCCCCACCAGTCCTGCCGCGCGGTGTAACAATCCTGCAGAATCCCGGCGCCTACCCGTATGTTGTGATACGGATCAAGCGCCTGCCAGGGGGTTCCGAGTCGATCCTGGTGATATCGCCAATTAACCTGCATCAGGCCGATATCGATGGAACTCGTCCCCTCCTTCAGATACGCCGTCAATGCCTGCCAGGCCGCTTGCCGGGAATCGAAGAAGAAACCTCGCCCGGCCACGTTCAATGTCCAGGGCCAGGGCCGGAAGGCACCGGCCTGTCCCGTCTGCTTACCGCTTTCAGTGAGTGCCACAGCGAACAGAACGCTCTGGGGTATTCCGTGCTCTGCCGCAATCATGCGATAACCCGCTGGCACGGATTCATCCGCCTGGCTTTTAGAAGGAAGCGCCAGAATGGCCAAAACGATAACGGCAAATACCATCGGCCAGCCAAAAACTCGCATCAACGCCACCATGGCCTAGAGCTCCGAAACTGGTAGTCTTGAAACGTCCTCACCTCGACGGCGCAAAATGGACGGTACTTCACCTTGCCCCTGGGTCAGTTTGTCGAGGGCACCGCCATCATGATTGAGGGTGATCCGTCGGCTGCGTACCCAGTCGGGATCGATCTGGTGATTGGATGCCCAGTCCCTGACGGCGCGATCGTCTCCCTTGTCTACATCGGTGAGATAGATATCGATACCGCTGACTTCGTCGATCCGCTTTAACAGCTTATTCAGCAGCAGATCGCAGGCCGGACAATCCGGGCGCGTAAAGAACAACAGGCGGTCTCCGGACTGAAAGGCATTATTCACTTCGGTCTTACCTGGCAACCGGCTGATGTCGATCAAAGACACATTCGGATACAGGCGCTTGGTTGCAGCATCGTAGGCGTGCTGGAACGCAAGGATACGACCGGCGTCTTCATACATGGCGTGCGCCCACACTTCGGCATACCGCTGTCGTTCTGCGTCATCCCGCGCATGAATACCGAGCACTTCGATGGGCGATATCGTCGCCGGACTGATGCTCCCGCGAATGCCCTGCATTAACTGTTTGTAACGGCGCCACTCGGTCTCCGTCAAACCCCACAGACGAGCGTGCGCCAGATCCGTGGCTGACAAGACGTTCGTGGATTTTTGAGAACCATCCTGCCGGGTATCCTCGACCTGGGTATGTGACAACTCGACCGCCATCACAATATTCGACGCGATAAGAGCGCCCAGAAAAACCATAGATCTCCATCGCCTAATCATCGGTGCTCCCGACCTCCAGGGATGGAGGAAATGCAGAAGGATTGTAGGAACAATCCCTGCCTTCACACATGTCGGCCTTCTGTGCTGCCTGGTCTCTCTGGACGATATAGGGCACTGTCAGATCCCTGTACGCTCCGGACTTGTCAGACAAACACCCGCGCATCCCCTGTGTAGCGGGAACTGAAGCGGCCGTAGTTTGGATACGAGATTCACTATTGACGGATGGTTCAGCACCATCGTTCTTCTCTGCTGTCGCGGATCCCAGCGCAAAACTGCCCAAGAGCAATAACACGGCTAATACAATTTCCATCGGTTCTACCTCTGCAATGAAATGGAATGGTTCTGGCCATGCGGCCCCTTGAATTCGACTCTGCCCTTGAGGCGGTCGATGCCAGCCACTGTCCAACCTGATTGCTGTTCTCCCGACTTCAAAAATGCAACGCGGCCTGCCTGGGAGATGGCCACGTAGGTCATGTCATCCCAAACGTCGATGGCATCGACTTGAAACGGTGGAGTTTTGGCGGGTGCAGGTTTCGACCTGGCCGCCGACTTATGCTGGGCGACCTTGTGCTTCCTAGTCTCCTTGATGAGGGTATTCAGCAGCGCAATGGAATCTTCAATACGTTGACGAAGGGCATGGTTACTTTCCGTAAGATCGGCAACGGCCACTTTGATCACGCGAACACCTTCAGCCACGGAATCCAGGCTTTTCTTTACATCCGCACTCAGGGCCACTTGCGCTTCGAAACCGCGGTCGATCCGGCCAGATAATGATGTCAGCCTCTGATCGATCTGTTCTACTTTGCCCTCGGCCGGGTCTATCTCCGGTTCCTGTGTTTTGATCACTTCCCGGGTTTGGGTATCGGAGTTCTGTATCTGGAGTTCATCCAACGGTTTTTCTTGCCGCTGGATCTTGGAAAGCGACAACGCACTGATGACGACGATACCGACCACAACGGCGGTCAGTACGGACTTATAAGCCAGCCGCCGGGACCTTGGCTGCCTCTCTGCCTTATCCTGCTTGCTCTTCTTTTCTGACGGATTGATCTGCTCCGGTTGCTGCTCAGTCGTCATCCTGCGATTCCTCCACATTAGACATGTACATGGTCTCGTGAGCAGCAACCTGCTTAACTGCACACTGCTCGAAGGTGATCAGTCGGTGAACAGGATCCTGGACTAAATGGAAGGCCGGTCCCGCGAGTGTCTCCAGCGCCTCGCGCAAGGTCATCGGCCCAAGATGGCGATGGACGGCTGGCAACGGTAGCGCAAATAACGCGAGCGTATGCGGCTCAGTGGATTCAGCAGCAGCCAGCCGGTAACCACTACGCTGAAGAAGATATCGCACCGTCTCTCCGATGGTCTGGATCCGATCCGGCAACTGAACGGCAACGGTCGCTTCCAACAGTTCCGACTGCGCCTGGGTCGGTGCCGCGGAAACCATCGAATACCGGCCTGTCTGGATATCGCTTGCATGAAGGTTCATGCTGGCGACAGTACAAATGCCCGCGATACATATCGCCGTCACTGCATCAGGGTGAGCAGGATGGAAGAGTAATCGTTTCATAATGGATTCAGCCTCAGTGGTTTGATACAACCTGGCCGGCATCATGAAGGTGCGCCTGGGTACTGGAAATGGATAATCCATTCTCACCGGCGCAGTGTTTTCGTGGCTGTATTCACGTCCCGCAATACACAGCCACAATCTGTGGTCTCTCGTGCCCGAGCTCGAGACTGATCGTCAGGCGGGCTTGCTGGTCAATCCGTTTTTGTTCCGGCGTGAGCATTTTGACTACAGGACCGCCCGCCGCGGGTGAACGCCATCCGGTCAGTTCCTCATAACGGTTTTGGGCATAGGCATGACGAAGACCATGCATCCTGGATAACCCTGCCCTGGCGGTCTCGGCTTCGTACAATCGCAATTGCTGTCGGTAGTTCTTCGCGCTGGGAATCAGCGAGCCTTTACCGGCCAACTGTCGCGCACGATCGAGAACGGTACGTTGGGCCTCAGTCCGTATCGGGATGGTTCGCGCCTTGCCGCCCTTGGTCCAGCTTTCCTTGAGGACGATATGGTCGCCGCGATCTGCGTAGTCCGGTATGAACTTGATCGCTTCTTCTCGGCGCAAGCCAAAGGCCTGCTGTAGTTCCAGGCTCATCCGAACTCGGGCATCCCGAATCTTGCCAAGTTCTTCCGCCCCCACACTACGGGCCTTGGATTCGTTGGTCACGAACTGCCGGTTAGGAACACCATAGTGGTCGTTCGATCGTGCAACGACGTTCTGACGATTGACCTTCTGGGCCCACCAGCGAATGACTGCCAGTCGATTCTTCATTGCCCCGGCCGACAGCTCTTTTTCTTGCCAGTTTTTGACCAAAGCCTCGATGTGCTTGGGTTTGAGCGACTGTGCGCTCATATGACGGTAACCCAGATCATGGAGCTGGTCGGCTATCTGCGTCAGCAGCCGCTCCCGGTCTCGCTGGGTGGTAAAACTGCCGTCCCGGTTTCGACGGCAAATCTGCTTGAGTTGGTAGTTCAGATCTCTCAAAAGTGTTCTCGCATATCGGTAAGTGTTTCTGACCCAACCGGTGGCCATAGCCATTCGGTCCCGCGTACGCGGTATGGTCATGGGACACTACGCCCATTGCGACCTAAAGCTGCCTGGTCTAGGCAACGCCGGTTCTCCCCGGAGGGAATGGTCTGGCGTGGACCAACGTGCGCCGTCATAGGCGCGATTTAAGTGTGGTTACACATCACCTCCTTTCAGATAGGCGGAACACTTCCGCAGTTAATGAAGAATGAGCATCGACGGCCCCACCAGGGGCGGGCGTCTCGGCTCGACGAGTCAGGCTGGTGCCTGCGAGAAAGAACCGATCCCGTGGTCGGCTCGGATTGGAGAATGAACCCACGGCTTTCGCCGCAGCGCATCGAAGGGTTCGGGTGCGCTCTGTTGCTACTGTATCCGCAGTAGTCACGGTTAAAATCGATCGAGGGCGGCAGTATCGGCCTCCATCACTGGCCCTGCACTGAATAATCCTGCCAAAAACCCGCGCCGTTTCCGGGAATGCCGCCCTCGTCACTACCCCGCTTCGCTTGCCAGTGACGAGGGCGCCTTCGGTTCAGGCACGCCGTGTGCCAGGCATCCGCCTGTCACTCGGCCTGCTACTAATCAGCTGGTGCAATCCTTCGGAGCGTTGCTACCTGCCCACTGGGGCCCACAGGCGCCGCTGAATGCGGCCCCGCCCTTGGCACGCGAGTTAGAGGCTCGCGTTGCCGTGGCGGGCAAGGCATGTGGACTCAGTGGACAGCTATAAAGCGTTGGTACTGGACGTAGTTCGCCAGTAGCTGACTCACTCGTACGTCCGTCGGGCCGGTCTACGTGATGGGATGGAGCGGAGAAAGGAGCCCCGCATAAAGCGGGGCGTTGGTGGGGATGGGGGTGACTATTCGGATTCCTGGAATACTTCATCCAGATTGATACCAGCCGGCTCGACAAAATGCTCAATGACAAGCGCAAGCGACTGGCTACCATCCGATTGCGTAATATGACGCAGCTCGTCGGGCTCATAGCCGTCTGTATCGTAATCGACGACGGCAACATCCGGTGCTGTCTCTGGCTGATCGGCAATCACTGCCTGCACGATGCCGCCTTCCAGAACGACAACCAGCCTTTCGCAGGCCAGACTGGGGTTGCTTGCATCCGAACTCGACCCGGTTGCCCGAAGCGCGGCCTGATAAGCATCATCCAGATCACCCCAGTCGATGCTGCCACCTCGAGCCTCACCACGCCGGTAGGCATCCACCAGCAACCTCGACGCCAGGAAGGCCGCATCCCTGCGACGAAGTGTTACCACACTTGGGTCCGGTGTTGGCCACGGCTCATCATCGCGCAACGTCTGTTCGACCGTGAACAGCAACGAGCTATCGCCCGTCTCTTCATAGTCATCGAGCAATAACGGCACCTTTGCGGTGTCCTGCCAGATGTCGCCTTGGTCGAATAGAGTCTCGGCCTTCCTGACCGCTTCGTCCGAATTGTCGGCCTCAATGCCGACCATGACACGGTGCTCATAGGGCAAGGTGTATTGAATAACATATTTCATAATGATCTCCTTCTGATTGGTTACAGGGGGAGACCATCACCCACCAGGGAGATGACCTCCCCGATGGGTATGGCGAAGAACTCAAGTCGTTGACTTGATCGGTTGATCGAACAGCATGGGTACTACGCTTCAGTCCTCATGCGGCTGCAGGATAGTGATGACCGGTTCACCGGCATCACCTGGTCCGACAATGAGCTTCAGTTTGACCAGCACCGCTTCGGTCGAGTGACCGTCACGGGCTACCCGATACAGCTGGAACAGCAGCCGGTCACCCGAATCTTTGGCGGTGCGTATGGCGTGGGACGCCATATACAGGACGTCCCAAAGCCTACCCGACTGATCCTGATGCACCTGCTGTTCACTGTCATCCTCGGTCCAGGCCACACAATCGGCCCAGACTGCTGATGTCAGCGCAACAGGCCATTTGAAGCCGGCCTCACTGGCCATGGAACCCGCATCGATCAGTACACCGTCCTCAATGGCCTGCGCGCGGGTATAGGTTGAAATAACTTCACCGAAAAACGCTTCGGCGGACTGTTCATTGGAAATGTTACTCATGGGTATTCTCCTTTGATGGATAGATACCAGGTCACACCTCCTCCCCTGCCGGAGAAGATGATGCTTCCCCGGCAGGGTTTGTAGAAAAGTGTTGGACTTCAGAGCAGTCCACGTTCTGCAAAAGAGACGCTTTCGCCAGCCGAGACCACAAAATGGTCAAGCACCCGCACATCAACCAGTGCAAGTGCGTCTTTCAGACGGCGGGTAATCGCCTCATCCGCATGACTGGGCTCAGCAACGCCCGATGGATGATTGTGAAAAAAGACCACTGCGGCGGCATTCACCTCCATGGCCTGCTGCACCACGACCCGCGGGTAAACCGAGGCGCCATCGATGGTGCCCTGGAACAGCTCACGCACAGCGATGATCCGGTGACGGTTATCGAGAAACAGACAACCGAAGATTTCGTTACGGTAGTCTGCCAGGCGCAGACGCAGGAAATCCCGCGTCTCGTCCGGTTTACTCAAAACCCTGCCGACTCGATGTTTGATGGACAACACCTTTATCGCCAGTGTGATCACTGATTGCTTTTCCACATCGTTCAAGTCTGCTGGTTTCAAACCGGACAACCGGTCTTCTTCCAGCGCCTCTACGGACGCATCCGTTTTCTTCATGACTGATCTCCTCAGGAAAAAGGGAGACCAGTCCCTCGGAGGAATGATCCCCCGATGGGTAGAAAATGGCCGGGTAACATGGTGTTACCCGGCCAAACGTTGAGTTACGCCGCGTCTTCTTGTGCGGTGTAGAACGGTTGCCCGTCGACCTTGGCCCACGCGATGCGCAGTAGCCGTGCCTTCAGGCTGATACCGGTCTCGCCGGCCTTGTCCCCGTTCTTGAAGGTGAAGGACTCGGCAAAGAGATCACTGAGTGTGAAGCCGATCAGTACCTTCAGATTGCCCTCGACGGCCGGCTTGAGCTGACGCACGATTTCCTGCGCCTGCTTGCCGGACACGCGACACTCGAAATGCGTGTACTGGGCGTTGTCGACACTGCCACGAAGGGCAGCGATGGTGATACTCAGGAAGGGCTCTCCTTCCTTGGGTGTCACCTCCCGGACACGATTGAGATAACCGATACCGGTGGTGTGAAGATCGAAATACTGCTTGGTTTCGTTGGTTGACATAGCACTTGCTCCTTAGAGGTTAAAAACTCCCGGAACAAGCGCGCCCCTGACGGGGATGCTTGCCCGGCAGGGTGAATGAAATGGAATCAGGTTCCACTCCCTTGAGAAAGGACCGACGACAGAAAACTGTCGCTGTGCACCGATTGCACGGCCCGACGGTGCCTTGACTGTCACTGAACCGCAGTGACCACGGATAAAACTGGTGCAATGGATGCGCTCAGGCCGCATCGGAGGCCTCACAGACATAGCGCAGGTACTTGAGCATGCCGCGTGCATTGGCAAACGCAGGATGTTCAGCAATCGCTTGATGCGGGAACCAGTTGGCAATGTGATCTGCCAACGCCACGGTTCCACCGCCGACGAACAACACACGATCCAGCTCAATGCCCAACCCCAGTTGCCGGCGGGTCTCGTCATGAATGCGTTCCACGACCTCGCGCATAGCTGCCTCAACCAACGCGGCAACATCGTGCGCCTTACCTTGAAGACGAACAGTCTTGTGCTCCACCGCCTGGGATACCAGCTGCTCGCTGAGTGACTCCAGATCGAAGCGTTCCTGGATTCCATCGGCCACACTCTGTTTCACGTTCAACATTCCACACTGCAGGGAACCAGAAGAGGCATGCAAGATGCCCTGGTCCTTTACCACGACGTAGTCTGTCGTGCGTCCACCGATGTCGACGATGGCGACTGGCACGGAAACACGATCCGCATCAAGGGTGACACCATCCTCCAGATCGACGATCACGTAGTCATACCAGGCGGCCAGGGCCTCCGGTATAACCTCATGGAATGCGATGCCCGCCGGTAGCACATCCGAAAGTGGGTGAACTGTCTGCTTGAGGCTATCGCGCTTCCTGGCAATGGTTTCCTGCCGATGCTCGCCACTCTTGCGATAGAAGGTGCTAACAGGCAACCCAGAAACTGCATGTACACTCTTTCCGGCAAGTCCGGCCTGCTGCAACGCATGCTGAACAACTGCTCGGTTCAGACCAGACCACGGGTAGCCCTCAAAATGCGTGGGCGCACCGTCAACGGCGCCAACCGAATACACGGTGTCCTCTGTCTCGTACTCAGAGATTCGTTGTTCGGCCTCATGGATCCAGGTCACACCGGACTGGCCCACGCGAGCACGTGATGGAATCGCGAGTAACCGGCCGTCCGGAAGTGCGATCTTGGTGAATGCATAGCCATCATCGAGGCCAACCGGGATGGGATTTATTGAGCTTGCGTCAGCCATATGTTTTTAATCCTCTGATTCGTTTTCGATTATGTTTGTTGGTTGCCCGCCCTAGCCCATCACCTTACCGAGGGCCGCAAAGGGTTTAGTACCCTCTGTGGCCGATACTGGCTCAGCGGACACAACAGCAGGCGCAGACTCGGGAGGTTCGACAGGCTGGCGCGGCGACCGGGGCATCCAATTCGTGAACGCCATGGTCGAGTCGCGTTTCGTATCGTCAGATGTACTGCGCAACGCTTCGGTCTCGGATCGAAACCCCTGAACCAGCAATCCACGCAACCATTCCTGCCGGCGACTAACCGGGAGTTGTCTGTGCCGGTTCAGCAGGACGGACTCCAGCGCTACACGGGGATCGAGCTGTATGGTGACGCGGATTCCTGGCTTTGCTTTTGCCATGACAAGACGGCTCCATCGACTTCAAACAAGCACAGGATTATGAAGACCCGCGGCTGTCAGGCCAGAGGAAACCCAACACATCACACGTCGTCGTTTTCGTCAGTGGAAGGTGCTGTAGCCAGTGCGGAGGATGCGGGATGCAGTCCGAGATTCCTGGAGAATTCCGATGACAGATTCCGTTGAGTGGGTGCCAACGGTGCACGACGGTCACCACTCAATACTTCATCGGGCACCGTGCCCATGAACTGGACTGCCTGAATACTTTTCTCGTTGCCTTTCTGAAGATCCGACCGCTCGATGCGCAGAAAGCGATAACCCTGGGGGATCATGAACAGACCGCGGATCTTGCGTGCGCCCAACTCAATGACATGGTCACGCGATGCACGGTCCAGCACTCCGATGTGGCTGGCGGTCAGTGCAGCACAGACCAGGGAATCGTATGTCGAGACGAGGCGTGCTGCCTGATAAGCATAGGGATTGGCGAATTTCAGCGGCATCCGGTAGGGTCGCTCGGATACGGCGACGTCGACCTCTATCGCCCCCATCTGAGTCAACCGCTCTTCCAGATCCCGCTGGAGACGCAGGAATAGCGCCTCCCGCTCCTCAATGGCTTCATGTACTTTGATTAGCCACCAGTCTGCGTATGGATCATCATTGCGCGAGGCCTGCCAGATCAATCGCAGCCGTTCAGCGAAGAGCCCCAGACCGATGATCGGCGAACGTCCTTTCGTACCGTTACGACCACGAACCAACCGACGAGCCTGGTTGGTCTGCAGCGTCAGCCAGACCTGGCCACGTAGTGGGCCCAGTTCTTCAGCGTCGTCCGGTTTGGACTTTAGGTTTTCTGCGGTCACAGTCTATCGGGTTCCTTGTCACATGATTTTGTGCGTATCAACGCATGCGCACTCGTTATGAACAAGGAAAAACCCCATCGACAAATGGGAGGGTTGTGTAACGAGTTCGAATTTCGACAGGTGATTCCAGTGGAATCACTTAAAGAGAGCCTTATGTCTCGTTAGCGTCAGATATTGGTCCCTTATTCAATGGCATTCCCAACGTCTTCCGCATTTCATCCATTCGTTCCTTTGCCAGCGCCATACGTTTCCGGCGTTGCTCGTCGGTCTCCTTCGGTTCTGTGGGTGTATCGCTGCGCAATGCCTGCTCGCGGTGCGCCTCACGGGCACGCCGGGCATCGCGCACCTTGATGCCGAGATTAGGCACGAACTCACCCGACTTCATCAGCTCACAGAGACGGATCAGAAAGCTGATCTCGTCATAGACCGGCTTCATGCCCTTTAGCTCGGCCTGAAACCGCCCTTCCAGTTCATCAAGAATCGGCTGCCGATCCGCTGGGGTGAGTTTGGAAAGATAACGGTTTGCAATGTCTCGCTGGTTGTCACCCAGGCGCCGTGGATATACCAGCGGTTCTCCGTGCTCACCGGCATGTATAAATTTCGACGCACTCTCTCCAGAAGTAGTAGTTGTTTTTTTATTATTACTACTACTACAACCTGAGTTTGATTTTTGTACGTTCGATTTTCGAACTTGGGTCTCAACCGAGTTCGAATTTTGGTCATGGTGACCCCGCGCCTGTATGTTGCCCATAGAATCTTGACGAATCTGCTGGATAACATCACGGGTAAACGAGAAGAACCGGCGTGGCCCTTCGTTACCTGTGCTCACCGCTGACTGCAACCGCCGTTCGATTGGATGCTCCAGGGCACATACGTCACGCCCGCCCCTGACATCCTCCTCAATGGACGCCAACACACCCTTGGCCACCGTACGCACCCGGGCATGACCATGGCTCACGGCCTTATTCAGAAAGGCCATGTAGTCACCATCCAGGTGGATCACATCGGCCAGTGGCAAAGGCTCGTCGTGCAGTGCATAGACGTTACCGCGAAACCGCCCACTGGCTTTACGCAGTCGACCACAGAGGGTCAACCAGCGCGAGGCACGCAGGATGGCTATCGCACGGGCAATCGTAGAACGCGATGAAACATTGGCCAGGCGGGAAATGGTCTCATAACTCGGAAAAGCGGCATTAGCCCCCGTCTCCCGAACCGCCAACATGATGACCATCCACACCAGTTTGTCGACCGGCTCGAGTACCGGATCGCGGATTACCGCAGTGGGGAAAGACTGGTGCCGGTTTCCGAGGAAAAGGACCGTGTCGGTGGCACCGCCATCGCGTGATGCCTCCACACGAGCGATGGTGGCCTTGATCAGTTTATCGAGGGCGAGCGTTTCCGGACGAATGACGTCTGTCTGCTCATCCATCATCACCTACCTGAGCGGCACCATCGTCATTCTGGCCGGTCAGGTTTCCGTACTGGGCCCATCGCTGGGTCAGGTTCCAGATGGCGCGCATCGGCACCCCGGTCTCCCGGTGGAGTTCCAGGTAATCCTTGGGCGCGAGTAATCCAGTTGTCTCCCCATCGACCCGGCTCGACCAGGCCTGCCAGAGCCGGTGAGAACTTTCCTCATCGGCTTCGGGGGGACGCCCGACCGAAGGGCTCACAGACAGAGTACGCCTTAGCCGACCGTAATCACGGGCATTCAATCCGAACAGGATCAACAACATCTCATGCGGCGCATCGGCTGCAATCAGCGACTGCAGGGTTTCTTCCGATTCGCGCTGCACCCGCAGGTGATCGATCATCGGCCAGTACACCTGCCGATTCAGGGCGATATCCAAACAGTGGGCACGAAGCGATTCAACACGGTACAGGTCCGAGACGTTCATCTCCCGCAGAGCCTCGATCTCACGAGGACCGAATTTCATGTTTTGCAGGGCCACGTGGTCCCCTTCTGCCAGGCAGCGAATGGCATACATCAGTACAGCGGTGACCAGATCGGATTCCTTCGTGCTTTCCATCGCCTCTACTCCCAGACCGATACACCGGTGTCCGCGGCGATATGGCGGATGCGTCGATAGGTATCCATCAAGGCCAGCAAATCACGCCAGTCTCGATCATCGAGCGGCCGCCAGAGCCGATAGCCGGTGTGCCCCGGATCCAGTGTCCAGATACTGCTGAACAACAGATCGGCATCTTCAGTCTCGAGTGCACGGCGAAGGATGGACTCGTCTGGCAGGAGCGGCAGCATGGCCTCGATCGGTGCAAAGGTCATCTCCGCACAAGCCGCCAACTGCCACCACAGCATGGTGAGCTGACTCAAACTATCCTCGTCGAGCTGATCCGCTAGGGTTGGATCTGGAACATCACGTAATACGAATCCCAAGCCTTTGCCGGACACCGCTTCAACGAGGTCCGCCATACCGTTACGCTGGGCTAGTCGTGTCGCAAGCGTCCAGGCTCGGCCACGCAAAGACTTCAGATCGTTCGGGCTGGTATCGTTGGTGAGATTCGGTAGCTCGGTGTCAGGCTCAGAAGTCTCTTTGACATCGTCATCCAGAAGACCAGTATCCGGCGCACTACCGGAATGCGACTGATCTGGTAATTCCGGTGGTACTTCATCAGTGGATGTTCGATCCGAACTGGATACACGCGAACCTCCATCATCCTGATCAAGACCAAATGATTCGTCTGTGGGGTGTTCAAGTTCCGATGATTCCGCATCCGGTTCCACTTCGGCCTCCGGAATCACCAGTTCCCTACCGGCCATCTCGGCATCAAGCATCACGCGTACGGTATGAATGCTGACATCCAATGCGGCGGCAATTTCAGATTCCAATGCGCTGCGGAGTACATCTGTGTCCCAGTCGGGGCTATCGTACCGTTTGCATAGTGTCGTGAAGACCTCTTCGAAATCCTCTGCCGACTCGGAACACCGATCCTGCCAAACCTTGTGAGCGGCACGCTCCAATTTGCGAATGCGTTCTATATGAGGCCTGCCGAGTCCGCCTTCGAGCGCAATGGGGATGACGGGTAATAGACGATGGACTGTGTATACCATCTGGGAAATACGCGCCTGGGTGATGCGATACCCAGCACGGCGGAGTTCTGTTTCGAGACGCCTTTGAGAGATCACATCGATACTGAGTTCTTCGGCAAGCAATTTTTGCGCTTCGCAAACAGCGCGCGCCTTATCGATGAAGGTAAGACCTCCACGCAGGTCGTTTTCCCGAAGATGCGCCAGCAGGACATCAGATTCGCAGCACCAGGCTTTGAGCAGGCAAGGTACTGCGGCAAAACGTGGATCACCGGTCTCAGCGAATAACTCCTTCAGTATGATCAGCCGCGTATTACCACCGGCATGGACGATAAAGTCAGTCGCATCTGGGCGCTGCGTGACCACCAAAGGTTGGTCCAGACCGGTATTGCGAATCGAGTCTCTGATCCGGTCATATTCGGGATTGCGGCCGTGACGCGGATTGTGCTCGTATGGCTGAATTCGGGAGATGTCGATCATCTGTCGCGCCGGGCTGTTGGTTGCTTCTGCCGGTTGTGAGATCGACAAATTCTCAGACGGCGTTGTGGGTTTGCCAGCCATTGGTCATTCCCATCCCTGCAGGCCGACGAATATCTCCGGGTAACGGACCAGGCTTTCCCGCGGCACCGGCTCAAGCCGCCCTCCGGATCGGTCCGCCACCCGCTGGCTGATCTGCTCAATTCGTGTCGCCATCTGGGGGCTCGCATGCCGGTGCTTACCAGCCAGCTGATACAAATAAGCAACTGAATCGTTGCAAACGGTAGCCAACTCTGCGCGTTCCCGCTTGGTGGCATATTTCAAAAATGTCCTTAGCTTCATGATGCCGGACATTAGCACCATGCATATCTATCAGCAAGCTAACTTGCCAACTAAATGTTTATCTTTGTGCTAAATTTCTGCTATATTGCCTGCATGATGCGCATACCAGAAAAAATTCGGTTGAAGAATCTCGAGCTTCTGATTGCCGAAGCCGGCTCTGCTGCGAAACTGGCCGATCGTGTCGGCACCAACAGTTCCTATATCAGCCAGGTTCGGCGTCAGATGCGCACAAAGAAAGGCACTCCGCGAGGCATCGGTGACGATCTAGCGGAAAAGCTGGAACGCGGAATGGACAAACAGGAGGGGTGGATGGACACACCACATAGGGACGAATGGGAAGACTCACACATCGCCGGCACAGAGGTCAATGCGCACCTCGGACCGGATATCCGCAGCCTGTGCCCGGTGATCTCCTGGGTGCAGGCTGGCGAATGGATGGAAATCGCCGAAGGTTACCAGCCGCAATACGGTCAGGAGTTGCTACCGTGTCCCGTTAGTTGTAGCAACGATTCCTATGTCCTGCGCGTACGCGGCGTCAGCATGGAACCCAAGTTTCATGATGGCGATTTGATCTTCGTGGATCCTCATGCCGACGCGATCCATGGAAAATATGTGGTCGTGATGATTGAAGACACCGCTGAGGCCACCTTCAAACAACTTATCGTCGAGGAAGGCCGTCAGTACCTTAAGGCGCTGAATCCGGAGTGGCCAAACCGGATCATCGAGGTCAACCAGAATGCGCGGATCTGTGGGGTTGTGGTGTTTAAGGGAGAGATGGTTTAGGT
>ATLU01000037.1_pt1 | contig 66845 bp, 65 predicted proteins | sample 178751 | NCBI WGS metagenome assembly ATLU01 (sample SAMN02211837, study PRJNA209200) | bioreactor metagenome | isolation source: day 23 sample from continuous culture bioreactor inoculated with sediment... | place: Germany: Wadden Sea | collected 2011
GGCGGGATCTCTTCAAGGTTGAACTGGCCGAGCATCTTGTTGTCGGACGCCATTTCGCGTTCACCTTGGAAGACACGGATCGTCACAGCGTTCTGATTGTCTTCGGCGGTCGAGAAGACCTGGGACTTCTTCGTCGGGATCGTCGTGTTGCGGTCGATGAGACGCGTGAACACGCCACCCAGCGTCTCGATGCCCAGGCTCAGCGGGGTCACGTCGAGCAAGACCACGTCCTTGACGTCACCCTGAAGCACACCGGCCTGAATGGCGGCGCCCATTGCGACCACTTCGTCCGGGTTCACACCCTTGTGCGGTTCTTTTCCGAAGAACTTGGTCACTTCTTCGACGACCTTCGGCATACGCGTCTGGCCACCGACGAGGATGACTTCGTCGATCTCGTCCTTGTTCACGCCAGCGTCTTTCAACGCAGCCTGGCAAGGCTTGAGCGAGTTCTTGATGAGATCGCCAACGAGGCTTTCCAGCTTCGCACGGGTCAGCTTCATCACCATGTGAAGCGGCTGGCCATCCGAACCCATCGAGATGAACGGCTGGTTGATCTCGGTCTGGCTGGCGGACGAAAGCTCGATCTTCGCTTTCTCGGCAGCTTCCTTGAGACGCTGAAGAGCCATCTTGTCCTTGGTCAGGTCGACGTTGTTCTCTTTCTTGAACTCGTCGGCGAGGTAGTTGACGATCTTCATGTCGAAGTCTTCACCACCAAGGAACGTGTCGCCGTTGGTGGATTTCACTTCGAACAGACCGTCGTCGATCTCAAGGATCGTGACGTCGAAGGTACCACCGCCAAGGTCATAGACGGCAATCGTCTTCGACTCTTTCTTATCCAGACCATAGGCCAGCGCTGCCGCGGTCGGTTCGTTGATGATGCGCAGCACTTCGAGACCAGCGATCTTGCCGGCATCTTTCGTGGCCTGACGCTGGGCGTCGTTGAAATAGGCAGGCACCGTAATGACGGCCTGATCGACCTCTTCACCAAGATAGCTCTCGGCAGTTTCTTTCATCTTTTGCAGGATGAAGGCCGAAATCTGGCTCGGGGAGTATTTCTCACCTGCCGCTTCGACCCACGCGTCACCGTTGCCACCGTCGATGATGGCATAAGGGACGAGCTTCTTGTCCTTTTCGACGGCCGCATCGCCCACGCGACGACCGATCAGACGTTTCACTGCAAAGACGGTGTTGTCCGGGTTCGTAACGGCCTGGCGTTTGGCCGACTGGCCGACGAGACGTTCGTCGTCTTTGAAGGCTACAATGGAGGGCGTCGTACGAGCGCCTTCCGAGTTTTCGATGACTCGCGGCTGCGAGCCGTCCATGATCGCGACGCAGGAGTTCGTGGTCCCCAGGTCGATACCAATGACTTTACCCATGCTCTTTTTCCTCTCTTTTGGCGATGTGTTGGGCAAAGGCCCCAAAGGCACCTTCGCCCGATCCCAGCAGGTAACCGGCGGGTGATCCCCATGTGGTGATCCTCAACCGGCGTCTGGGCGTATATAAGGAGGGCAAATGGGTGCTGCAAGGCGGTGAAATCCCCGTTTTTGGTGAAAAAAGCGACTCGTTTTCAGGGTTTTGGCAATGAATGATCAGGAAACAGGCCCCTCTGCCGACCTAACTGTCGCTGGTGTCCCGATTTATCGGGAGCTGATCGACAGGGCCGGGCAGGAACAGATGGTCGCCGACTTGCGGTCGGTTGTCGCGCAAGCGCCGCTTTTTTCGCCCGAAACCCGATTTGGCAAGAAGATGTCCGTCGGCATGACAAGTGCTGGCAAATATGGCTGGTACAGCGATCGCTCCAAAGGATATCGCTACGAGCCGCGGCACCCTTCGGGCGTCGACTGGCCACCGATACCGGACAGTGTGATGGCGATCTGGCGCAAGGTGGCCCCGAATGCGCGTGAGCCGGATGCCTGTCTGGTGAACTTCTACCGCGAAGGGGCGCGTCTGGGCCTCCATCAGGATCGAGATGAGGCTGATTTCACGCAGCCCGTGGTCTCCATCTCTCTTGGAGATGAAGGTTTGTTTCGCATCGGGGGCACCGAACGCGGGGGTAAGACCCAGTCGGTCTGGCTTTCGTCAGGAGACGTCTTGGTGCTCGGCGGGGACGCGCGATTGGTCTACCACGGTATCGACAGGGTAAAACCCGGAACCTCGACGCTTCTGTCGGACGGTGGGCGGATCAACCTGACCCTGCGTGTGGTTGACTAATTCTGGAGCGAGCAGCAGCCGGAGAAGGGAAAGCTCCCGCCATTTCCGGTGCGGAAGAAATCCAGCCGCCATCCATAGTTACGATCGGACATGCCGTCGCTGCACGCTTCCAGCGAGAGAAACCCCGTGATGCCTCCGGCGACCAAGGCGCCGCGCGGGCTCCAGGCCAGATTGCCGACAGGCTCCCGCGCCATCGTCAGCCACGCCGTTCACATCATATAACGCGGGCAAATCGGCACCCCTCAGCGACCAACGCTTCCGGCCAGGCGAATGCCAACAGCAAGACGAGAGCTTTTATCGACGGGCCCCCCAGGAAATGGACGCATGCTTGCGAGTATAGCTTTCGCCCATGAAGCCGATCACCAGAAGCGCGGTGGACACGATCAACGGGTAAACCCAGTTCGAGTAATGCGGGTTGTAGTTGATGAACATGAACCCGCGCGCTTGGTCGATGATGTGAAACAATGGGTTCCACGTGAAGAAAACGAGGATGTTGAACGGCACCGTATTGGCGACGAACATCTTGCCGGAGGCGAGCATGTTCGCCCGCGCGAAAAGCGTGGAGCCGACGGTGGCGAACTGTGGGAACCAGGGTTTGAGCGCGTAGAACACCATCCCGATCCCGATCCCGGAATACCAAGCGAGAAAGAGCATGAAGAACACGCCTTGGACATTGTGGATTGTTACCGGCTGAAACGCGATGTGGTAGATGTATGTCACCACGACGACAGAGAGGATCTGGATGTAGAGCGCGCCCAGCGCGTTGGCCACGATCGAGACAAAGGTCGACATCGGCGCATGCTGCAACATCGGACTTGCGGGTCCATCCGCCCCCACGACCGCGCCCATACTCTTGGTCTGGGTCATGTAGATGAAAATCCCGGACATGATGTAGAGCAGGAAATCGCCCCGGATCAGCGAGCCACGTAAACCAAGCACGGAATACATCAGGTAGAATACGCCGACGAGCATCATGGTCTGAAGCATGTTGATGAAAAGGCCCATCAACGCGTTCGAATGGGTCTTGCGCAGGTTATGGACCGTGACGTGGTAAATCAGTTCCAGAACACCGATGGTCTGGGCCAGTTTGCTTGGACGCGTTTCGACTTGGAACATGCGGGGTTGTCCTGTGCCTCAGAGCGGTTTTCGCAGGGAAATCTTGCCGTTCCCTTTACAGGATACCATAAGGGGAGCAGCATTTTTTATCAATAACGCCGGGCCGGACCGGCGGAAGGAGCGGGTTTGAACTACGAAGTTCTCATGGGCGTCATGCGGCGACTGGCAATCGAGGCGGGCGAGAAGATCATGGAGATCTACAACTCGGACGATTTCGAGGTACGGAGCAAGTCCGACGACAGCCCCGTGACTGAGGCGGACGAGGCCGCGGACAAGCTGATCTACGAGGGTCTGCGCGATTATTTTCCCGACATGGTGATCGTCACCGAAGAGCAGGCCGAAAGCCACAAGGAAAAAGGGGACGAGTTTCTGATCGTCGATCCGCTCGACGGGACCAAGGAGTTCGTGAACCGTCGCGGAGATTTCACAGTGAACATTGCCTACGTCAAAGACGGAGTTCCGGTGCGGGGTGTGGTCTATGCGCCAGCACGGGGTCGGATGTTCTACACGATGGAAGACGGCTCCACGGTCGAGGAAACCGGCGAAATGCACCCTGACCGTCCCGGCAAGTGTAGCCCAGTTCGCGTCTCGCATCCGGACAACGACGCCCTCATGGTCGTCGCGTCCAAGTCTCACCGCGATCAGGCGACCGACGACTACATCTCCAAGTATTCTGTCCAAGACATGAAAAGCGCCGGATCTTCGCTCAAGTTCTGTCTCGTGGCGACGGGAGAGGCGGACATTTACCCCCGTCTGGGTCGCACCATGGAGTGGGATACCGCCGCAGGGCAGGCCGTCCTGCATGGCGCAGGGGGCGAGGTCGTGCGCTTCGACACGCACGAACCGCTGACCTATGGCAAAGATGGCTACGAAAATCCCTTCTTCATCGCCTACGCCCCCGGCGTGGAGCTGAAGAAAGGCTGATATGCCGGTCCTTCTCGTCATTCCCGCGCGCTACGCGTCGTCTCGCTATCCGGGTAAGGCGTTGGCCGACCTAGTCGGCGCGCGCGGTGTGGCGAAGCCGTTGATTCAGCGATCCTGGGAAGCGGCGATAGAGGTGCGCGGCGTCGACCGTGTCGTTGTCGCGACCGACGACAAACGGATTCGCAAAGCAGCCGAAGGGTTCGGGGCCGAGGTCGTGATGACCTCCACTGATTGCGCCAATGGCACCGAACGCTGTGCCGAAGCGCTGGACGCGCTGGGCGCCCGATATGACATCGTGGTCAATCTCCAGGGTGATGCACCGCTCACACCGCCATGGTTTGTCGAAGACCTCGTGACCGCGCTGAAAGCGCATCCGACCGCCGAGGTCGCAACGCCAGTCCTTCGCACGACCGGCCGCGCCCTCGAAGTGTTCAGAGACGACCGCCGCGCCGGTCGTGTCGGCGCGACAACGGCCGTCATGGGGATCGAGAACGAAGCGCTCTATTTTTCGAAAGAGGTCATTCCCTATACGACCCGGGATTTCGCAGCGAATGAAATGACCCCGGTCTTTCACCATGTCGGCGTCTACGCCTACCGTCCTTCGGCGTTGGCGGCCTATCCGCGCTGGGCCCCCGGCCCGCTGGAAAGCCTCGAAGGGCTGGAGCAACTACGATTTCTCGAACGCGAGCGCCCGGTGCTCTGCGTCGAAGTGGAACCGCATGGGCGGCAGTTCTGGGAGCTGAACAATCCCGAGGATGTTCCCAAGATAGAGTCCATGCTTTCCGAAATGGGGCTTGAATGACACCGCCGCCCCAGGTGTCGGTCATCGTCGTCAGCCGGGGACGCCCAGCACTTCTCAAACGCTGCCTCACAGGACTATCCCAAGTGTGGCATGATGACTTCGAGGTCATCGTTGTCGCTGACAAGGCTGGCATCGTGGCCATCGAGCCTTGGCGCGACCGTATCAAGATGCAGCAGTTCGACGAGGCGAACATCTCGGCCGCAAGGAATACAGGGATCGAAATGGCCGCTGGCGAGGTTGTGGCGTTCATCGATGACGATGCGGTCCCCGAACCCACATGGCTCACCAACCTGACCGCCCCGTTCGCGGACACAAGCGTCGCTCAAACCGGCGGCTTCGTCCGGGGGCGCAATGGCATTTCCTTCCAGTGGCGCGCGCGCGTCGTGGACCGCTTTGGCAGGGCGCGTTCGGTCGACGTCCAAAACCTCGCACAGCTTGAGGCGCACATTGGACCGGACGAAGCGATCAAGACCGAAGGCACCAACATGGCCCTGCGTCGCTCGGTGATTGCGGACATAGGCGGCTTCGATCCGGGATTTCATTACTTCCTGGATGAAACCGATGTTAATATCCGGTTGGCGGACCATCGCACAGTGATCGTGCCCGCAGCGCAGGTTCACCACGGCTTTGCGGCCTCTGACAACCGGACAGAAGATCGTGTCCCGACGGACCTGACCGAAATCGGCGCATCCTGGGCCGTATTCTTGCGAAAGCATGCCCCCGAAAAGATTGAGGAACGAAAAGATCATGCGTTTTCCGAGCAAGAGCAGCGATTACGTGGTCACCATGAAGCCGGTCGCATGACCGCCGAAGAAAAGGCGCGGTTGAAGGAAAGCTTCTTCACCGGGTTCGAGGCAGGCCTGACACGGGATGAGCATTCTTCCGGCCCGTTGTGGGCACCCAGAGCACCATTCAAACGGTTCGAACCCGCGTCCGATGGCACCAGTGTGTTGATCGCTGGACGGGCTTGGTCGCGCAAATGGCTGGCGGCCCAAGCCAAGGCGGCTGTCGCTGACGGATCGGTCGCTACGGTCCTGCGCTTGTCCCCCACTCCTCGCTCTCACCGCATGTGGTTTCACCCTGATGGGTATTGGGAGCAACGCGGCGGTCTGTTCGGTCCATCCGACCGGTCGCAAACGCGTTTTCGGCTATGGACCTTTTCCAAACGGGTGGCCGCAGAGCGCATAAGAATTGGAACTGTGCGCAATTTCTAGGCGTTGCGCCCAATTGTTGAGTGACCTATCGCCGCCAGCGACATATCACTGTAACCGTTGTCCTCGACGGTTCACCCCGGTTAGAGGGCTTGTTACCCCAATGTCTGGCAAAGGCTTCAGAAGGTAGGATACGATGCAAAAGAAGGTGACCAAGGCGATTTTCCCGGTAGCGGGCCTGGGTACGCGGTTCTTGCCCGCGACCAAGTCTATCCCGAAGGAAATAATGACTCTGGTCGACAAGCCGCTCATTCAATACGCGATTGATGAAGCGCGGGCGGCAGGCATCGAAGAGTTTATTTTTGTCACTTCTCGGGGCAAAGGGGCACTTGAGGATTACTTCGACAACGCGCCAGTTCTGGAAGCCGATCTCGTGGCCAAGGGCAAAGACGACCTTCTCGACGTCCTGCGTGCGACGAACATGGGTTCCGGTGCCATTGCCTATATCCGCCAGCACAAAGCCCTTGGCCTCGGTCACGCGATTTACTGTGCCCACCGCCTGATCGGTGACGAACCTTTTGCGGTCCTGCTGCCGGATGACATTATTACGGGTGACAAGCCCTGTCTCAAACAGATGGTCGATGCCTACGAAGAAACCGGCGGGTCCATGGTCGCGGCGATGGAAGTCGCGCCTGAAAAAGCCTATGCCTACGGCGTGCTCGACCCCGACGAACAGGATGGAAACCTCATCAAGGTCAAGGGCATGGTTGAAAAGCCGCAAACCGGCAGACAACCGTCCAACTACGCCGTGATCGGTCGCTATATCCTGACCCCCGAAGTGCTCGCCAACCTCGGCAAATTCCGCAAAGGCGCTGGGGGTGAGATCCAGCTGACGGACGCGATTGCCGACGAGATCAAGCAGGGTCGTTCGGTGCATGGCGTGCTTTTTGACGGCGAGCGTTTCGATTGCGGGTCCAAGGCGGGCTACCTTCAGGCCACCGTGCACTTTGGATTGGAGCGCAAGGAGCTCAGATCGGAACTCATGGATTACTTGAAGACCATCGTAGAAGACTGAGGGACACCGATTGGGAGGAGACACGGCCAGACTGCTCGATCTCTCGCGGCTCGTCTCGCGGCTCGGGCGCCCGGCATTTACAGGCGTTGACCGGGTCGAAGCGGCCTATCTACGCCGCTTCCTTGCGGAAGACGTCCCTCTCTTTGCTCTTGTACGGTCCTCTTTCGGCTACACGGTTTTCGATCGGGTGGGCGTCGAACGCCTCGCTGCGCGTCTGTTTGGGGAAACCCAATGGGGAAAGCCTGATCTACTGACGAAAGCCTTCATGAAACCGGGTTCGGGGCGGCGCGGTCCCGAATCTGATCTCCGGCGTCTCGCGATCGCGCGCACAGGACGACGGCTCCTGTCCGCCACCTTGGCGCGCCACCTGCCGGCCAACACGACTTGGGTGAACGTGGGACACTCCAACCTCGTCTACAGCGTTTTCGATGCGGTTCACGCGCTGCCCGGTGGTCGGGCGGTTGTCATGGTGCACGACACCATTCCGCTCGACCATCCCGACTGGCAGCGTACCGGGACCGTCGAAAGCTTCGAGGCCCGGATGCGCCAGGTCGCCGGTAAAGCCGACCTTGTGCTCCACACTGCCGATGCGACACGCCGCACCAACGAGGCGCAGTTTCAAAGGTTCGGGCGGGTTCCCAAGGGCACCACGGCACATCTTGGCATCGAGCGACCGCAGCCCGACAAAACGAAGATTCCGGACGGAGTGCACCAGAACAGACCCTATTTCGTCGCATTGGGCACCATCGAGCCACGCAAGAACCACGCCTTGCTTCTGGACCTTTGGGCCGATTTGGCGCTGGATCTCCCCTCAGGGGACGTGCCGCAGCTCTATCTTGTCGGTGCACGAGGTTGGAACAATAACGCGGTTTTCGCACGACTCGACGCAGACCCGGCCCATGTGCACGAGCTCGGACCACTCTGCGATGGGGCCACCGCGGCGCTGATCCAAGGCGCGCAGGCCCTCCTCATGCCCTCGCTGGTCGAGGGCTTCGGCCTTCCACCCGGAGAAGCGCTGGCGCTGGGCGCACCGGTGATCGCGACCGATCTGCCTGTTTATCGTGAAGTGTTTGGAAACAATATCGTTTACCTTAACCCAGACCACCTGTATCTTTGGAAGCAATCAATAACGAAAGCTTCGCAATTACCGCGTAGCGACCGGGCACAGACGGGCAGCCTTCCGACATGGGACGAGCATTTCAACATTGCTTTAAACTGCCTATGATAATGGGGACTTAGCGCCGAGGCGTCGAAAGGGCAGAATTGGGCATTGTTCGGACATACCGGCTTCGGCTTCTCCGCAAGCGGTAGCGCATTCGTGCCTTCCGCAAGCGGCGGGAGATCAAGTCGGTTATCAACCGGACGGAAACAATCAAACCCGACGACATCCTCGTCTTCTGCACCGCGCGGAACGAACGCGTCCGGCTTCCCTATTTCCTGCGCTACTATCGCAATATGGGCGTGAACCATTTCATCTTTGTCGAGAACAACAGTGATGATGGCACCCGGGAGTATTTGGCGGAGCAGGAGGATGTTTCGCTCTGGACTTCGAAGGCCAGCTACAAACGGGCTCGGTTCGGGATGGATTGGCTCAACTGGCTCATGCGCAAATACGCGAATGGCCATTGGTGCCTCACGATCGATCCAGACGAGTTTCTGGTGTATCCGTTCTGCGATACCCGGGGTCTGCGTGCGCTCACCGATTGGCTCGATGCTTCGTCGATCAAGAGTTTCGGCTCGATGCTGCTCGACATGTATCCCAAGGGCCGCATGTCCGAGCAGACCTATGCGGAAAATCAGGACCCGTTCGAAATCGCGAACTGGTTCGACGCCGGAAATTACATGATCGAAAAGAACCCGAAGTTCGGGAACCTCTGGATTCAGGGCGGTCCGCGCGCGCGCATGTTCTTCCCCGACAACCCGGCGCGCGCTCCGGCGCTCAACAAGATCCCGTTGGTCAAATGGCAGCGCGGCTATACCTACGTCTCCTCCACCCATAACCTGCTGCCTCGTGGCTTGAACCTCGTTTACGACGAATGGGGGGGCGAAAAGGCGTCCGGGTGCCTGCTCCATGCCAAGTTCCTGCACACGTTCGCGGACAAGGCGGCGGAAGAATTGGAGAGGCGACAGCACTATGCCGCTTCGCACGAATACCGTGCCTATGCGGAGAAGCTTGAGGACGACCCGGACCTTTGGTGCAAGTGGTCCGAGAAATACATCAACTGGCGGCAGCTCGAAATCCTGGGTCTCATGTCCAAAGGAAACTGGGCATGACGGTCGGCTTCGCCATGTTGGTGCACAATTCGCTCGACCGCGCGGCCGAGGTCGCGCGCCATTGGGCCCGAAACGACTGCCCTGTCGTGATCCACGTGGACAAGAAAGTCGAACGCCGGGCATTCAAGACACTCACGGCCAGCCTCGGCGATCTGGAGAATGTGAAATTCTGTAAACGCCACAGCTGCGAATGGGGAACATGGTCGCTTGTTGAAGCGAGCCAATCCGCTGCGGAAATGCTGCTCGAAGAGTTTCCCGATGTGCGGCACGTGTATCTTGCCTCCGGGTCCTGTCTGCCGCTTCGCCCGGTGCAGGAGCTAAAGGATTATCTCGCTGATCGGCCGATGACCAACTTCATCGAGAGCGTCACGACGGAAGACGTGCCATGGACCGTCGGTGGCCTCGATATCGAACGCTTCATCTTCCGCTTTCCCTTCTCATGGAAAAAACATCGTCGCGCTTTTGACGGTTACGTGCGCTTCCAACGCCGGATCGGTTTCAAGCGGAAAGTCCCAGAAGGCCTTACGCCGCATCTGGGCAGCCAGTGGTGGTGCCTCACACGACAGACGCTCACCGCAATCCTGGAAGACCCGGATCGCCCGATCTACGACCGTTATTTCTCGAAGGTCTGGATTCCGGATGAGAGCTATTTCCAGACACTAACCCGGCTTTATTCGACCAATATTGAAAGCCGATCGTTGACCCTGTCGAAATTCGATTTCCAAGGTAAGCCGCACATTTTCTACGACGATCACATGCAACTTCTGCGCCGCTCCGACTGCTTCGTCGCGCGCAAGATCTGGCCGCACGCGAACAAGCTTTATGCCGGGTTCCTGTCCGACGATGCATCCATTTTCACCGGTGCGGAGCCGAACCCGGGCAAAATCGACCGAGTCTTCTCCAAAGCCGTGGAGCGCCGCACAAAGGGTCGCCCTGGCCTCTACATGCAGTCGCGTTTCCCGAACGACAACTGGGAAAACGGGCTGACGTCTTCGACCTATTCCATCTTCGAAGGCTTCACCGAGCTGTTCGAAGACTTCGAGGAATGGCTGGCCCGCGTCACCCAGACTCGTGTTCACGGGCACCTCTATGGCCCGGACCGGGTGGAATTTGCGGGCAACCAAAAAGTGTTCGCCGGCGCGATGACCGACAGCGCGGAGCTGCGCGACTACAACCCGCGCGCGTTCCTGACGAACCTGATCTGGAACACCCGTGGCGAACGGCAATGCTTTATGTTCGGACCCGCGGACAATCAGGATATTTCCTGGGATGTCGCCAAGGATCCGAACGCGCAAATCTCGGTTATCACCGGAGCCTGGGCGGTGCCGCTCTTTTTTTCCAATGCCAACTTCTCGGACATCCGGCGCGAAGCGGCGCGTCTTCAACGGATCGAAGCCGAACACCTCGAAGTGCTGCGCTCCGTCTGGACTAAAGCGCGTGTGCGGATCTGGACGCTTGCCGATTTCATCGAAAACCCGATGGAGCCGCTTCAAACCATCATTGACGAAATCGGCGCGCGACAGGCAAACCGGCTGACGGAAGCACCGCGTATGGTGTCTCTCGACGGGTTTGGCCAGTTTCTCCAGAATCTGAAAAATCAGGGGATGCACCCGCACCTTATGGGTGACTTTCCGGTCGGGCCACCGCTGAACGAAGCCCGGCGCAAGACCTCGAAACCTTACGTGGTGAAATAGGACGATCATGGACCGCCCCTTCGACTACTTCGTCATCCTTGCAGAAATGCGCACCGGGTCGAATTTTCTTGAATCCAACCTGAACGAGTTTCCGGGCATCACTTGTTATGGTGAAGCCTTCAACCCGTACCTGATCGTCGATCCAGAGCGGACCGAGCTCTTTGGCGTCACCATGGCGCAACGTGACGCCGACCCCATGCGCCTGATCGCCGCGATGAGGGAGAATACGGACGGTATCCCCGGCTTTCGCCTGTTCCACGATCACGACCCCCGGGTCTTCGAGCATGTCATCGAGGACCCACGCTGCGCCAAGATCATTCTCAACCGGAACCTCGTGGACGCATGGGTGAGCCAGCGGATCGCCTGGTCCACCAAACAATGGCGGTTGGGCGACGACGTGGACCGCAAGACCTGGCGGGTGAAGTTCGACCCGAAAGATTTCAAGCATTTCTACTACACCGTGAAAGAGCGCCAACAGAACATCGCGCGCCGGCTCCAGGTTGCGGGGCAGGCCGGGTTTTACATTGACTACGACGACATTCAGGACCTGAAGGTGGTCAACGGGCTTGCGCGTTACTTGGGTGAAACGCACAGGATTCAGCAATTCGCGGGCAAGTTCAAAAAGCAGAACCCTGAGCCTCTGGCCGATAAGGTGCGCAACTTCGAGCTGCTCGAAGAAACGGTGAACGAGATCGACAGATACGATCTCGGCACGCTCCCGAATTTCGAGCCGCATCGGGGTCCGCAAGTTCCCACCTATATCACCGCCAAGGATGCCCCACTGTGCTTCATGCCCATTCCCGGCGCCTTGGATCAGGAAATCCGCGATTGGCTTGGCTCGATCGACAAAGTGCACCGGGATGAACTTACGAACGGCTTCACGCAAAAAGAACTCCGTCAATGGAAGAACCAGAACAAGGGGCACCGGACCTTCACTGTTCTGCGTCACCCCGTTGAACGGGCCCATTCTGTATTCTGCCGTTGGGTGCTGAATGACACGCCCTGGACCAACTGGGAGCTTCGCCACGGGCTGATCGAAAAGTACGATCTGGATATCCCGTGGGACACGCCGATCGGGCCCGACTACGACCGCGTGCGTCACCGGGCCGCTTTCTTGAAATTCATGCAGTTCGTTGCCGCGACGCTCGGCGGCTCGAGTCCGCATCCAGTCGACCCACTCTGGGCGACACAGGATGTCATCCTGCGCGGGTTTTCCGAGTTTGTCGCCCCCGACCACGTCTTGCGTGAACGACAGGTCCACGAAGGTCTCGCGGCGTTGTGCATGGAGGTCGGGATCGATCCGCCGCCCTTGGGCGAAACGATTCCGTCCGAGCCGTTTCCGATTGGGACCTTCTACGACGACGAAGTCGAAAAAGCCGTCCGCAATGCCTATGCGCGCGACTACATGGCGTTCGGGTTCAGGAAATGGGATCGCGAAGGCGGCTGACTACGCTGCGCGGATCGCCTGGGCGTCCGTCAGGATCGTGTGGAGCGTTTCCGCATCGTTGTTCGCGCGAAGTTTCGCCGTGACGCTCTGATCGCGCATGGTCCGCGACACCAAAGCCAGCGCTTTCAGGTGATCGACACCGGATCCATCCGGCGCGAACAGCGCAAAGACGAGGTCGACAGGCTGCCGATCAACCGAGTCGAAATCAACCGGCTTGTCGAGCCGCAGGAAAGCCCCGACAACTTTGTCCAGACCTTCGATGCGTGCATGCGGCAGCGCGACGCCATGGCCGACGCCGGTCGGACCCAGGTTTTCACGCTCTTGGAGGGCGGCGAACGCCGCCGCCCCATCGAGGTTGTACGTTGTGGACACAAGCTCCCCGAGATCCTGAAACAGGCGTTTCTTGGAAGATACAGTTCCCACAACCTTAACGGCGGCGGGCCGAAGGATTTCGGATAGTTGCATAAGTCTCACTACTCAATCCGACCGGGTCTCCGTAAAACACCTTTGGTGTTCAGGCTTGGCTACCGGGGTCGATCCAACCAATGTTCCCATCTTCACGACGGTAAACCACGTTCACGCCGCTCGACTTTTCGTTCCTGAACACAAGCACGGGCGCATGTGCCAACTCCATTTGCATGACAGCCTCGCCGACCGAAAGCGAAGGAATTCGCGTTTCCATCTCGGCAATGATTATGGGCTCCATGCCTTCCGGTTCCGATTCATCGGGCCCGTCTTCAGCGGCGAGGATATACGAGGCTCCCTCGAAAACTTCAACCGGGTTGACCCGATCCTTGTGATGATCCTTCAACCGACGCTTATAGCGGCGCAGTTGTTTCTCCATTTTCTCGGCACATTGATCGAAGGCGCTGTGGATATCGTGGGAATGCGCGCTTGCCTGCGCGGTCAGACCCGTCGACAGATGCACGATCGCTTCGCACGCAAATTCATTCGCGGATTTCGAGAAAATGACCTGCGCGTCGGTCGGTCGTTCAGCGTATTTTTGGACGGCGGCCCCAAGGCCTTCTTTCACGTAAACCTGAAGGGCTTCACCGATATCGATTTGTTTTCCGCTGATTTGATACTGCATCTTTCCTCCTCATGGATAGATGGTCCCAAGACCCTTACGCGGAATGCGTAAGTGACTGAAAAAGGGACGGATTACAGGAGTTTATGAGAAGCGCCCCGCCCGGTTTCCCGTGGCGTACTGTGTGCTGCGAAGTCCGAAGTTCGCGGCGCAAAGCGGGTTTGTGTGCTTCATGCATCGGGATTATTGGACGCCTCAATGTGAGTCTTGTCAATGGGACCAGATCAAACAGGCGCAGGAATTCAGTGCGCGAAAATATCGGTTTCCGGCCAACCTGCCAGATCGAGCCGCGCACGCATCGGAAGGAAGTCGAAACAGGCCTGCGCCATCTCCGTACGACCCTCGCGCGCCAACCGTGAGTCGAGCTTGTCCTTTAACCGATGCAAATAGAGCACATCTGACGCCGCATAATCCAACTGCGCTTCCGTCAGCTCTTTTGCGCCCCAATCCGACTGTTGCTGCATTTTCGAAATGTCGATCCGCAGCAACTCTTCCAGAAGATTCTTGAGCCCGTGACGGTCCGTGTAGGTCCGCACCAACTTGGACGCGATTTTCGTGCAATAGACCGGGGCCGTCACAACACCGAAGGCATTGAGCAGCGCGGCAATATCGAACCGTCCGAAGTGGAAAATCTTCAACACGTCCGGATTCGTCAGCATCCGCTCGAGGTTCGGCGCGCTCTCTTGCCCCAGAGCCACCTGCACCAGATGCGCGTTCCCGTCGCCGCCCGACATTTGCACAACGCAAAGGCGGTCACGATGTGGGTTAAGGCCCATGGTTTCGCAATCGATCGCGACCACCGGGCCAAGGTCGAGGTCGTCGGGCAGATCGCCCTGATATAGATGGTTCGCCATGGGGGCCTCCGTTTTGAAACTGATAGAACGCGCGTGTCCCTCGGTCAAACCGTCAGGTCAGGGGGAGCGCTGTTCGGTCGCGGTTCCGCCAAACCTCCTGCGCCATGTCCCAGGCTTCCGGCGGAGTGCCGGCGCGACCCATCGTGCGAAGCGTCACGGCCAAAGTCCCGATCACGGCGTTCAAAGCATAGACACCCTCGTCACGACCTTCCCAAACGGCAGCGAGTCGCGACACGTCCATCACCTCGTCCGCAGGCGCATGGCCATCGTCTAATGTTGCGGGCCATGTCTCAATGACCGGGTCGGCAGAGCCATGGGTCGTCCAAACCGGGCAGGGCTTATTCGGCCGTGTTTCGATCTCGCCCCCGTCGCCACGAAACACCGCCATCTGGGGGATGTTCAGAATCTGAGCGGCCCCGGAATGGATATCCAGAAAGCCCCGATGAAATATCCCCTGCATCACGGTTGGCGCATCAAAGGGGTTGAGCAGCCGGGTGAAACTGTTCACCGGCGACCGAAGGCCCAGAACCGGCTTCAACTCGATCAAGTCCTGAAGAGCTGGCGACATCACTCGAAGCGGCAGATACGTGAGACCGCGCGTTTCGATCTGGGCCGCCGCCGTTTCGAAACTATCCGCGATCGGCAGGCCGAAGTGTTCGAACACGGCCCTTGTGTAGACGCGTCCGGGCGTATGCTCCTCGGTCCCATGCATCACCACGCGAACGCCAGTTTCAACCAACGCCAGGACCGACAGCAGAAACCATGGAAGCTGCACGCGTTTGCCCGCGTAGCTCGACCAGTCCAATTCGACCTGCGGCGCGGTGAATTCGGGAAAACTGTCCCGCGCCCCGGCGACAAACCCGGCGATCTCTTCCGGAGTTTCTTCCTTGAGTCGCAAGAGCATCAGATAGGCCCCCACCTGCTCGGGCAGTGCCTCGCCATTCAGGATCATTCGCATCGACATACGTGCCTCGTCGAAGGTAAACGGGCGCTGCTTCGTCTTCCCGCGAGCCAGAATGGCGACATAGGGTGCGAAGGGATGCGGGTTGTCTGGCGTGAAGGGGCGTTGGAAGTTCATGGCTCTAACCATACGCCGCATAGCGACGGTCGTGTAGGGTCAGAAAACATGCGATTATGCGCATTTGACATGGGTCTCAGTTCCCGTGACATGGGAAGGCAAACATAGGGGTCGAACATGGATTATCTTCCCATTTTCCTAGAAGTCGCCGGCAAACGGGTCATCGTCGATGGTGGCACGACCGTCGCCGCCCGTCGTATCGAACGCGCATTGAACGCAGGCGCCCATGTCGAGGTGTTCGATCCTGACCCCGGCCCCGAAGTGACGGCGTTTATTGGCAATGCAAGCCTGACCCACCACGCCCGCGTGCCGACCGAGACCGACTTCGTTGACTGCCTCGTCGCCTACGGCGCGTCCGAAGAGCCGGAACGCGACGCACTTCTTCACAGTGCCGCCAAAGCGGCGGGCGCCTTGGTCAATGTCGCGGATGAAAAATCCTATTGCGATTTCATCACCCCCTCCATCGTGGAGCGGGAACCGATCACTATCGCCATCTCCACAGGTGGCGCGGCTCCGGTCATCGCGCGTATCCTGCGCGCCCGGATGGAGGCGATGTTGCCCGCGGCCTATGGCCGTCTCGCGACCTTTCTCGCGACCTTCCGGGGCCGTATCTACGAAGCTGTTCCCAATGGTCGAAATCGGCGCCGCTTTTGGGAAAACCTGATCGAAGGCCCGGTGGGCGATGCTTTTCTCGGAGGAGAAGAAGGTTTGGCCGAAGAGCGCTTGATCGCCGAGCTTGAAGGGGGCGCGGACAAAGACTTGAAACGGGGCGAGGTCTGGCTTGTCGGTGCTGGGCCCGGTGACCCCGACCTTCTCACGTTCAAAGCGCTGCGCATGATGCAGCACGCGGATGTCGTACTCTATGACCGCCTCGTCGGGGATGGGATCATCGACCTGGTTCGCCGCGATGCCGAACGCATTTACGTGGGCAAGAAATCCGGAGATCATACTCTATCCCAGCATGAAATCACCAAATTGATGATTGAACGCGCCCAGCGTGGTGAGCGCGTGCTCCGGCTCAAGGGCGGCGATCCATTCATTTTTGGACGCGGCGGAGAAGAACTCGAAGACGTAGCAGCACATGGAATCCCCGTCGAAGTCGTCCCCGGCATCACTGCCGCCGCAGGTTGCGGCGCCGCTGCCGGCATCCCGCTCACCCACCGCGATCACGCCCAAAGCTGCGTGTTCATTACGGCCCATGGCGCGGGTGGCGTTCTCGACCATGACTGGACCCGCTATGCCCGCAAAGGACAGACCGTCGTCGTCTATATGGGCCTCAATGCGCTGGGCGAAGTGGCGCAGAAGGCGCTGGGGCAAGGGGTCGATACCGATATGCCCGTGGCCGTGATCGACAATGGCACACGACTCACCCAACGGGTCATCACCGGCACGCTCACCGATATTGAAGCCAGGGTGAAAGAGGCGGCGCTACCCGGCCCCGCGCTCATCGTCATCGGCCACGTGGTTACGCTTTATGGGGAACTCGGCGTCAAAGGATCCATCGACACGGACAACTTTGCCATGAGGCTGAGCGCGGGCGTGACCCTGTAATTGTGTCTGTCATGGACCTGTTACACCAATGACATAGGCGCCGGAAAAGACACGGAGAGACACATGCAACGCATCGCGATCAACGGCCTCGGCCGCATTGGAAAGCTGGTTCTGCGCGAACTCATCGACAATGGGGTCGGGGGCGAAATCGTTCTCCTCAATGATCCGGTCGGAACGCCGGAGATTCATGCGCACCTGTTTGAATTCGACACTGTGCACGGACGCTGGGATGCAGAAATCACCCATGACGACGGCAGCGTTACGATCAACGCCACGCGTATCCCCATGACCGCATCCTGGACGTTGGAGGAGCTTCCGCTGGACGGGGTGGACGTGGTGATCGACTGCACGGGCGCCTTCAAGACCAATGAAAAGCTCGCCCCCTACTACGCGGCGGGTGTCAAAAAGGTCGTGGTTTCCGCCCCGGTGAAAGAGGACAACGCGCTGAACATCGTCTACGGGGTGAACAGTGATCTCTACGACGACCACGACCTGATAACCGCGGCCTCTTGCACGACAAACTGCCTCGCCCCAGTGGTCAAGGTGATCCACGAAGGGCTCGGTATCAAACATGGCTCGATCACCACGATTCACGACGTGACCAACACGCAAACCATCGTCGACCGACCGGCAAAAGACCTCCGCCGCGCCCGATCCGCCCTGAACTCACTGATTCCGACGACGACCGGTTCGGCCCGGGCGATCACCCAGATCTTCCCGGAGTTGACCGGACGCTTGAATGGCCACGCGGTCCGTGTCCCACTGCTCAACGCATCGCTCACAGATTGCGTGTTCGAGGTGGAACGTGAAACGACTGTCGAAGAAGTGAATGATCTTTTGGAAACCGCTGCAAACGGCCCGCTGCAAGGCATTCTCGGGTTTGAGAAGCGCCCGCTGGTGTCCACCGATTACACGAACGATAGCCGCTCTTCGATCGTCGACGCCCCCTCGACGATGGTTATCAACGGCACACAGGTGAAAATCTACGCATGGTATGATAACGAGTGGGGATATGCCTGCCGCCTTGCAGATGTTTCGCGCATGGTCATGGCATCGATGGGGTGAAGCTGCTGGGGGCGCCACCGTGGAAACGTTGAAAACCGTGCTGGCCTTGGCGCTCGCCTATATGCCGACCCTGGCAAAGGCGCGGCTCTGTTTTTGTAGTTTCTTGGGCGCGGGTGTTCGCTACAAACACGACGGCCGCTGGATTTCGCGCGGGTGGTGGTTTGCCAAGACCGGCGACTGCGTCACACCCGTCGAAGGCGCGCTTCAGCAGCGCTATTACTACGTTCATTTTCAATCGCAGGCCAAAAGCGTGTCGTTCGACAATCCGAACACGGACTATGGGTTCTGCGCTATGCAAGAACCTTTCGTTACTCATGGAGCCGACAACTGCATCGCCCGCAGTTACGAATGGCGCGAATTCGATCAAGTCGATACCGGGGAGTCTCTCGATTACACGCTCACTATTCGTTAACTGGGCCGCGCTCGCGGCTCTCTGTCTCACCGCCCAGGCCGCGCAGGCCGGGTTGGAAGTCTGCAATAACACCTCCGGTACCGCTGCCGTCGCCATCGGCTACAAGGGTGACCAAGGGTGGACGTCCGAAGGTTGGTGGAACGTCAGTGCGGGTGATTGCAAGACGCTCGTCTCGGGTGACCTCCCCCTCTCGCACTATTACTGGCGGGCGGAAGCCGCATCGCCGGGTTGGGATCATGCGAACTATATGTTCTGCACCCAAGTGAACGAATTCACCATCGTCGGAGACGAAAACTGCGCTGATCGGGGTTATCGGCGCGAAGGCTTCAACGAGATCGAGCTGGCCGGCAGAACGGACTACACAGTGACTCTCGCCGCCGGCTCCAAAAAAGGCTCTAACGCAGAAGAAAAGGCGCCGGCTGCTCCTGTGATCGCTCCTGTCGATGAAGGCATCTACGCAGAGGATTACCTGAATGGTCCAGACAACGGGCCGGGCACTTATGGCGAGCCTTACACCATATCGGCCGCGTTTCAGGGCTGCTGGGCATCGGCCGAGGTTCAGGAGTGCGAATTTCACGCCGACGGCTGGCGTTATGTCCTCTCCGAACTCGGGCCAACCGACCCCGGTATCATTGACGCGCTCAACGTCTTCGATATTGGCACGAACCTAACCCTTTCCGGCGATATGATTACCTATTCCGGTGATCGCGCCGACATCACCGTCCGCAACGTCCAGCCGGCATCCGCCCCTGCGCAGGCGGCCTCGGGGACATCGCTGGACATGGCGGGCCTCATGTCCCACCTCCAAGGGTACTGGGAAAGCGACGATGGAAGCGGCTACGGCTGGGCCGTTGATGGCAACGAACTCCGCGAGATCTACGATGCTAATATCATGGAGCACTATTTCTTCGAACTGCACCCCGAATGCGCGGCTTCCGATGGGCGGGGTCCCGTCCTGATTGGCTATCCCGAGTTGGACCCGTCCATGGGCCCGGCTTGTTTCCTGATCGTGGAAACCGGTCAACGCAGCCTCGCGATTGAAAATGTCCTGGATGGAATCTTCATCTCTTTCACCTACTCAAACTAGACCCTATTCAAGCGGAAAGTGACCATCATGTTTCAGCGTTTCTTACTCGTCTGTTTGGCTCTCACCGCCACCCCCGCGCAGGCTGAGCTGCGCTTTTGCAATGGAATGGATCGCGAAGCCCTGGTCGCGATTGGCTACAACGATGCTGGCGATTGGACGTCCGAGGGTTGGTGGCGGATTGATCCCGGCGAATGCAAGAATGCGGTCGGCGGTGAATTGACCAAGTCCTACTATTACTACCGGGTCGAGGCGAAGGGGATCACGTTTCAAGACGAGAACTACTTATTCTGCACCTCGATCGAAGCCTTTACCATCGTCGGTGACGAGGACTGCGAAGCGCGCGGTTATGTTCAGGATCAGTTCAACGAAATCGAACTCGCTGGTCGCACCAGCTTCACGGTCGACATCAGCGCGGTGACCACGGACGCCCCAGAAAACAGCTCGCAAAAAGCGCCGGCCGAAACCGGAGGGGCGGCGCTCCTGAAAGATATCATGCAGCCCTCAGCGTCCGTCGACATGCCAGCCGTAGGCACTTACGGCGAGCCGTTTACGTTGACGGCTACGTTCAGTCATTGCGATGTGCTCGACGCGGGCATCCAATGCACCTTCGTCGAAGGCGACTATTTCTACGTTGCGACGACCTATAACCACACGCCGGAAGCAATCCTGACGGACCTCTATGAACGCCCAGAAAACAGCCGCCTTTTGATCTCGGGCGACATCGCGTCCAGCAATGGAAAGGAAGCGCAAATTGTCCTGTATTCCTTCATGAACGCCGGGTCGGATGGCTTTTCTAACACACGCGACGCCATGCAGGGATTGTGGACGTCTGACGACGACGCTGCGTTTCAGGTCTTCGTCTACGGGTCGCTCTACGAAGAGCTCTACGACGGGATTCCGAATAGTAAATCCCTCATGTCCTTCCGGGATCATTGCGACGGTGCGCCGGGGGATGGGCCGTCGTTCCGCCTGATAAGTTCTGATAGTTTGGAGGACAGATGTTTCTTTGTGTCACACGTAGATAACACTTCTATGGAACTCTTCATGGCGGGCGGCATGCGGCCGCTTTTCTTCAAGAAAGAGAACTAAAGACATGACCCAACCGGGCAGTCGAGCGGGAAACCCGCTTGCCGCCTACATCGTTGTCACCGCCGCTTATTGGGCTTTCATGCTTACGGACGGGGCGCTTCGGATGTTGGTGCTTTTGCATTTCAATCAACTGGGTTTCTCGCCGATCACGCTGGCGTGGCTGTTCCTGCTTTACGAGATCGCCGGGATGGTCACGAACCTCGCCGCCGGATGGATCGCGGCGCGGTTCGGATTGACCACGACGCTCTATGTGGGCCTTGGACTTCAGGTCGTCGCCCTGGTGGCTCTGTCATGGCTCGATCCCGGCTGGGCTGTGGCGGTCTCGGTGCCCTTCGTCATGGTGGTGCAGGGATTGTCGGGCGTGGCAAAGGACCTGTCAAAAATGTCCTCCAAGTCCGCCGTCAAACTGCTCGCGCCGGAGGCCGACGACGGGCTGTTCAAATGGGTTGCGGTGCTGACCGGATCGAAGAACGCGGTGAAAGGTTTTGGCTTTTTCCTGGGCGCCGGACTGCTAGCCGTTCTCGGCTTCAAACTCTCCGTTCTGGTCATGGCCGCCGTCCTCGCCGTGATCCTGATCGGTGTGATGGTCTCCATGCCTGTTGGGCTGCCAAAAGGCTCTAAGTCAGCCAAATTTGCGCATGTTTTCTCGAAAGACCCAAAGATCAACCGTCTCTCTCTGGCGCGGATGTTCCTCTTTGGCGCACGCGACACGTGGTTCGTCGTGGGCATCCCGATCTTTTTCCATGACCGGGTTGAAAAACTGCTTGGGACCGACAACGCCTTCTTCATCGTCGGAGGGTTCATGGCGCTTTGGATCATCGCCTATGGCGCGATTCAAGCCGCCGCCCCGAAGCTGTTGGGACCGACCGCGCACGAAGGGCGTGAGGCGACGCGGTTGGCCATTCGGTGGGTCGGTATTCTGACTGCAATTCCGGCTGTATTGGCGGTCGCGGCAGTCTGGTCGGACGCGGTGTGGTTGCTCCCCGTCGCGGTGATCGTTTTGCTGGCGTTCGGGTTCGTTTTCGCGATCAATTCCTCGCTCCACAGCTACCTTATTCTCGCGTTCACGAAGTCTGAACGAGTGACGATGGATGTGGGGTTTTACTATATGTCGAATGCCGCTGGTCGGTTGATCGGGACACTCCTGTCGGGGGTGTCCTATCAACTTGGCGGGCTGGTTTTGTGTCTAGCCACAGCCGCCGTGATGGCCGGGCTGAGTTGGGTTGCCGCGCGCCGGATCGAGGCGGTCTTGTAGCCGAAAACGCGATACACAACCTGTGCACAGGGCGTACACACACTGTGCATACGATTGTGCAGACACACCCCTAACTGGTGACGACCCAGTCCGCGATGGCCTCGGCACATTCCTCTGCGGTCAGTTCCGTGGTGTCGATCTTCATCACCTTGTCGGCATCGTCGCCAATCAGGATGCGACCGTCCTCGTGATACTGAAGCGCGAGCGCCCGTTTTCGCGATTTGCGCATGGCTTCGCGGCCAGCGGACCCGATCCGGCGTGCGTTTTCGTCTGGGTCGCAATGGAGATGCACGACGAAGAGCGGTCCGCGATCCTCGGCCAGTCTTTCGATCCGGGCCCAAGCTTCTTTCGACCAGTCCGACCCTTCGCGTAGGGCATCGGTCAGGATCACCGGCACGTCTTTGGGAAGCTCCGCGATACGCTTGTCCGCGATCTCCCAAACCGAGCGCACCGTGTCATAAAACGCCGGGCTTTTGAAATCGGTGAGCGCGTAGGCGATGTTCATCTGCGTATGCACGTCAAGTAGTCGGCCGCCCAGTTTGTCCATGAGCGCCTGACCGACGGTGAGTTTGCCCGTTCCCGGGAAGCCGTTGAGAAAAATAAGCATGGGCACACGTTGCCTGTCCCAGCCGCTATGTCAAAAGAAAACCGGCGCGAAGATAACTTCGCGCCGGTTTTTGCGTTTCAGACGTGAACCGCGGATCAGAAGTTCAGCGACACGTCCCGATGGCGCGCGGTGCAGGACGCCATGGCGAGCGCCTGTTCGCGCGTGAAGCGGTCCTGCGACCGGATACCGAGCGTGCCTTCGATACCCTCGACATAGGCGCGGACATTGGGCTCTAGAGCCGCGGCTTCTGCACGCCACTGTTTCTGGGCGGCATACTCCGCGAGGGCCTCTTCGTAGTCCTCAAGTGCCTGCTCGCGGTCCACTTCGTCTTCGTCGATTTCGCGACGGGCGCTCGCCAGGGCCGAGCGAACATCGCCGGCGCCTTCGACGTCGCCGATCATGTCCTCGACGAGCTTGATCTCGTCGGCGTCTGCTTCGCCCTGACCGTTTTCGATCAGGTTGCGCACGTCGTTGAGGGGGCCTTCGAGGTCATAGAAGGCTGGCGTGTCTTCCAGGATGGCGAGCACTTCGGCAGGGCCGGAGTAGGCATTGTCGGCATTGCGACGATAGAGATTGCGCGCGTTGTCCTCGGCCTTGGTGAGTTCGGCGAAGGTGTCGTGCACCTCTTCCCAACCCTCGGGGATGCGGGCTTTGAGCGCTTCGATCTCTTCGTCGAGATGCGCCACTTCGGCTTCCAACTCCGGGCCTCGGTCCGAGTCCGGTCCGAGGCGCGAAAGGGTCGTGGCAGCCACATCGCGTTCCTCTACCAGACCACGAATCTGCTTTTCGATGGAACGGACTTTGATCAGCTGCGGGCGATACTCGGTCGTCGCATCTTCGACCGCTGCATGGGTCGTTCTGATCTCCTCCATTTTCTCCAGCGCGGTATCGGCGGCGGCGAAACCATCTTCCATTTCTTCCGCGAGATCTTCGGGAAGGGCGGAGAGGTCCATCATCTTGGCCGTCGAGATCGCATCCTGTGCCGTCGTGGTCGAAGCCAGACGGTCGGACACGTAGTCTTCGAGGCAAAGCTGAAGCTGCGGATTGCGCGGCGGTGGGGCGGTTTCACCCAAGAGGCTCACGCGGCTTGGGAGGTAGTTCACCAGCGGCGGATAGGACCCCACGATTCCCAGCGCGATAAGCTGGAGCACGATGAACGGGATGACGCCCTTGTAGATCTGGAGCGTCTTCACCATGGCTGGCGCAACCCCGCGCAGGTAGAAAAGCGCGAAGCCGAAGGGTGGTGTCAGGAACGAGGTCTGGATGTTCAGACCGATCATGACGCCAAGCCAGACAGCGGTGACGTTTGCGCCCGGATCGGACAGCAGGATCGGGGCGACGATCGGCACCACGACCACGGCGATCTCGATGAAGTCGAGGAAGAAGCCCAGGACAAAGATCACCGCCATGACGATGATGAACTGCGTCCAGAACCCGCCGGGCATCCCGTTGAGGAATTCACGCACCAGCTCTTCGCCGCCGAAGCCGCGGAAGGCGGCGGTCAGCATGGCGGCACCCAGAAGGATGATGAAGACCAGCGAGGTGGTTTTCGCCGTTTCGAGCATCACTTGCTGAAGCGTGTGGTCTATGCGGATTGAACGGGCCGCGGACCAGATCAGGGCGATGATGAGGATCACCGTGGCCACCGCGCCGATCGCGATACCGATGCTGTCCGAGGGGCTGTCGACGGCCTTGACGTTCATCTCGAACGACATGAGCGCGAAGGTCAGCATCCCAAGCGCGATAATCGACAGGATGGCCGGTCCGAACATCATGCGTGTGCCGGGTTCGGGCAATTTGTAGGACGCCATGATCAGTGCGCCTGCGGCACCGATGGCGCCGGCCTGGTTCACCGTGGCGATACCGCCGATGATGGACCCCAGGACAAGGAAAATCAGCGCGAGCGGCGGAACGAGCGTGAGCGTCACGCGACCCCAGAAGGCGGCGTTGTATTTCGTGCTCTTGTCATGCACCGCCGGAGCCGCGCTGGGCCGGATCAGCGCATAGATCAGGATGTAGGTCATGTAGATGCCCACAAGCACGAGGCCGGGGATCAGCGCGCCAAGGAACATTTCGCCCGCCGAGGTGCCGGACACGTCGAAGATCGACGGCATCTGGATTTCGCCGGTCGCCTCTTTGAAGAGGTTCGTACGCAGCGTCGATGCCTGGTCGGCGGCAGAAGCCAGCTGGTCGGCGAGAATGATGAGCACGATGGAAGGTGGAATAATCTGCCCCAGGGTGCCCGAGGCCGCGATGGTGCCGGTGGCGAGCGGGGTTGAGTAGTTCGAGCGAAGCATGGCGGGGAGCGAGATCATCCCCATCGCCACAACGGTCGCGCCGACGATCCCGGTCGTGGCGGCCAGGAGCGCGCCGACGAAGACAACCGAGATTCCCAGACCACCCGGAACCGGGCCGAACAGCTGTGCCATGGTGACGAGCAGGTCTTCGGCGATCTTCGAGCGCTGGAGCATGATGCCCATGAAGATGAAGAGCGGGATGGCGATGAGCGTATCCCTCTCGACTTCCCAGTAGACCCCTCGGAGGTTGGTGACACCCGCCGTCAGCCATTGCTGCGGTCCGCCGGAGTGGAAGAAGGCGTCGGTACTACCCTCGAACAGTTGGCCGGTCAGCGCGGCCAGGCCGATGGTGATGATCGCCGCGCCGGGGAGCGCGAAGGCCACCGGATAGCCGGAGCCAAGCGCACCGGCCATGATGAGGACGAGGAGAAGAAGGAAGAAGAGTTCCATGGGCCGATCTCCTTAATGTGCGCCGGACTGCGCGGGCGCGCGATGGCCCGGCTCGTCGCGGCTGTCCGCGACGGCGTCAAAGAAATAGCTGACGAATTCGATCAGCATGGTGATTGCGAAGAGGCCGATGAAGGCCGCCATTTGGTATTTGACGAACATGCCGAAGGGGCCAGCCTGGCTTACTTCGAAGTTCGCCATGGGCGCGTTGATGATCGACTGTGGCCCGTTGAAACCGATAACGAGGATCACCCAGACCGTCGACATGCCCAGCAGGATGGTGCCGAAGGCGTTGAAGAAGCCTTTGCGGGTGCGACCGAAGCCGGCATAGAGAATGTCGACGCGCACATGCCCTTCGTCAAAGAGCGTGTAGGCCGAGGCGAAGAGGAACAGGGCGGCGTACCAGTAGCGCACGAGGTCACCCATGAGGGCCTGCTCGTAGGAGAAGACGAAGCGCGAAATCACGATGAGGAGTTCGGCGGCAACGATCAGGAGCGCGAGCCAGACGAACCCGAGCGTGCGGGTCACGGTGGCGAGCAGGAATGCCAAGACGATCAGCGGCCCATGGATCCACGGGCCCACCCAGTTCGAGCGGGAGAAGTTCCGTGCGGCAGCTTCGCCCAGCAGAGGCTCGACGAACTGTTCGGTCCGCATGAACGCGATTGTGGCATCGGCGACCCCGACGAGGAACACCGACCAGAACAGCGCGCGGATCAGGTAGACGTTGAACATATGGATGCGGTGCGCGTCCCACCGGATCGCCCGGTCTTGGGTCAGGAACACGAAGATCGCAGGTAACACGACGCCAGCGGCAAAGATCGCCAGGTGAACCCACGCCGATCCGGCGCCTTCGCTTCCCAGCATCTTCACGCCAGGCATGTCGAAGTAGACAACCAGGATATTGTTGATCAGGAACCCCGCGAGCACTCCAAGGGAAATCCAGCCGAACAAACGCTGGATGACCGCTGGACGCCCGTGGCGCGGAATTTCGGTGTGATCGAAGACCTCAGTCATGGTCCCTCCCCAAGGAACGAATCTCGCACGAATGCGCGCTCATGTATCAGCAAAGAAAGCGGGACCGTAGCCCCGCTTCCATTTTTTTAACTGTTTGGCACAAAGCAATCAGCCGATATCGAAGATCCGGTTGCGGTTCTCGACAAATTGACCTTCGAAAAGCGCGATGCCGCGACCATATTCGCGCATGGCCTTCTGGGCGCTCTCGTTCACGCGGGCTGCGAGATCGGAGTGTGCTGCGGTCTCTTCGAAGACTTCCATCGCGGCTTCGCCCATGGCGTCCCACACATCTTCGTTGAAGGCTTTGACTTCGACGCCCTGCTCTTCGACGAGGCGGTTCAGGTATTCGCCGTTCAGCGCCGTGATCTCGTAGAAGGAGTTCGCGTTCTCTTCGAGAGCGGCGGCCGTGATGATCGCACGCTCGCTGTCGGACAGCGACGACCACCACGATTTGTTCGAGGTGAGCGACAGCTGTGCGCCCGGCTCGTGCATACCGCCAGTGTAGTAATACTTGGCGGCTTCGTAGAACTTCATGAAGTAGTCGTTGTACGGACCAACCCACTCGGTCGCTTCGATCGAGCCGGAAACGAGGTTTTCGTAGATCTGGCCACCCGGAAGCGACACGGTCGATGCGCCAAGCTTCGAAAGAACCTGACCGCCGAGGCCCGGAATACGCATTTTCAGACCTTTGAGGTCGTCAGCGCTTTCGATTTCCTTGTTGAACCAGCCGCCGGCCTGCGTACCGGTGTTGCCCGCGGGCAGGCCATAGAGGCCGAATTCGTCTTGCACTTCGTCCCAGAGTGCGCGGCCTTCGCCATAGAGGCACCATGCGTTGATTTCGGCAAAGGTCATGCCGAACGGAACAGCCGTGAAATAGGCCAGGGCCGGGTGCTTGCCGGTCCAGTAATAGTCGGCACCGATGTAGGCTTGCGAGTTGCCGCTTGCCACTTCGTCGAACACGTCGAGCGCGCCCACACGTTCGCCAGCGGCGAAGTATTCGGTTTGAATGGCACCTTCCGACAGTTCGGTGATGCGCGAAGCCAGACGCTGTGCCGACACACCCAGACCCGGGAAGTCCCGCGGCCAGGTCGACACGATGGTCATGGTCTTTGCGTGGCTCGCAGCGATGGCCGGAGCGGCCAGCACGGAGCCAGTGGCGCCGAGTGCGGCGCCCTTCAGAAACTTACGACGTTCCATGGTATCCTCCTCCAAATGACGTCAGTCATGTATTTTTTGAGGTATGTGCGGTTGGGCACACGACCTGTGCACACCCTAGCCAGAAGGACAGGATTTTCAAACGCTTTTGGACTGCTTTGTGCTGAAATGCCCGGTTAATTGTGTCGCCGTCGAGAAAAAATCAGGCCTGCCTACGGGATAATACGTAGGCAGGCCTTTGGGGCTGGCTCCGCGCTTGGCTCAGATTGCGAAGAGCGGTTGCAGGATTCGTGGAACGAACGATCTGAACCGCAAGGGCGCATCGGTCGCGGCCAGACAGATGCAATCCTGACCTTCATCGGCGGTCGGCACGTGCTCCAGATCGGCGTCGGCGATTTCCACGTCGCCCACGTCGAACCGTCCCGTTGCATCCGAGAACGCGCCCTGGAGAACCAAGGTAAGCTCCAGCCCGCCGTGACTGTGCTCCGGCACCGGACGACCGGCCGGGATATGCAGCAGGCGCGCCGAACCTTCCAGACCCATGTCCACGATGCATTGACGCACGCCACCGCCGAGCTTTTTCCACTTTGGATCGGACCCTTTCAGCGCGGCCATGACAGGCCCCGGGTACACGCCCTTGCGCGGGGTTTCCGCCACATCGGGGGTCACGTCGATCTGTTCGTCCAGGGCGCCCATCACGCGCGAGCGCAGGTCACCGGACAAAGGCTCTTCGCCCATGGTTTCCAAGACGGCGCCTCCGGCAGCCTCATGGGCCAGCAGGTTCGCACGGCATTCGTCGCACATGGACACATGTGTTGCGACGACGAGCGCAAAGGGCTTGGGCAGGCTGCCCGCCACGTAGGACGCCATCAGGGCGTCAGGGATGTGGTGTGAGATCTGTTCGCTCATCTCTCCCTCAAATCCTTCAATTCGTGCCGAAGGCGCTCCAACCCCAAACGGATACGGGACTTGATCGTCCCGAGCGGAAGGCCTGTCGCCTCGGCGATATCGCTATGAGACAGCTCACCGAGGTAAGCCTTCTCGATCATGTCACGCTGGTCGGGGTTGAGCCGCTCCAACGCTTCGCGCAGGACGCCGGTTTCCTGTTCCAACGCGATCACCTGCCCAGCATCAGGTTCGTGATCCTCTGCTTCCGCTTTCAAGGCTTCGGGCATCGGACGCCCTTCCTTGCGGATAATGTCGATCTGACGGTTTCGCGCCACCTGGTAGATCCAGGACGAGACCTGGGCCCGTTCCGGATCGAACAAATGCGCTTTGCGCCACACTGAGAGCATCACGTCCTGCACGATGTCTTCAGCCTGACCAGCAGGAGCCCCCGCCCGGATGACAAAGCCTTTCAGACGCGGCGCGAAATGGTCGAACAGCAGGCCGAAAGCCCGCTTGTCCCTGTTGTCTCGTATCGCAAGCATCCAGAGCGTCTGCTCCGAGTACGGTGCGGATTTGGTCGATTTCGTCGCCACCAAGCGGGCTTTCTCAACTGTTTGCATGCTCAGGAGTCCCGCCTCGGGCGTGGTTTGTTCCTTCGCAAGTCTATCGTCGTTCACACTCAGCATAGTCGGTCTACGCCGGATTGTGAAACCTGGATCACATTTGATCCGTATCTTCCCTCGATCCGTAAGTAGTGAAAATACAACGAGGATAGAGAATGTCGTTCGACGCCCCCCTTCAAAGACAACAACGCATTGCCGTGATCGGCGGAGGTGTGTCCGGACTGGCCGCCGCATATCATCTGGGTGCGACCCATGACGTTACGCTGTACGAGGCGGAGACGCGTTTGGGTGGCCATGCGCGCACCGTGATGGCAGGCAGGAACGGGGATCAGCCTGTGGATACCGGCTTCATCGTGTTCAACTACGAAACCTACCCGCATTTCACCCGGATGCTCGATGCCCTGGACGTGCCGGTTGCGAAATCCGACATGAGTTTTGGCGCCACCGTGGACGGTGGGGCGATGGAGTATTCGCTTCAGTCGATCAATTCGATCTTCGGTCAGCGCCGCAACGTCGCGCGGCCCAGGTTCATCCAGATGATCCGCGATCTGACCCGGTTCAACCGCGACGTGGAAGGCTTTGCGTCGTCCGACGACATGACCATCGCCGATCTGGTCGAGGTCATGGAGCTGGGCGAATGGTTTCAGCGTTACTACCTGATGCCGATGTGCGGGGCGATCTGGTCGACGTCCACCGCCGAAATCCGGGGGTTCCCGGCGAAAAGCCTCGTCAACTTCTTCCGCAACCACGCGCTTCTCGGATGGGAGCAACATCAGTGGATGACCATCGACGGCGGGTCTGTTCAGTATGTGAACCGCCTGGTCGAGAACCTGCGCGCCAAGGGTGTGACCCTGCGGGCGGGAACGCCGGTTCGGTCGGTGGTGCGCACCCCCGGACAAGTCACTATTCAAGCCCAAAACGGCCCAAGTGAAGTGTTCGACCAAGTCGTGTTCGCGACCCATTCTGACGACGCGCTGCGGCTATTGGCCAATCCCACGGCGGAAGAACGCGCCGCGCTGGGCAATCTCAATTACCAGGAAAATTCGGTTTTCCTCCATTGTGACCGGACCCAGATGCCGAACCGCAAACGCTGCTGGTCGTCGTGGAACTACCAGGCCGACACCCGTGACGACCGGGATCAGATCGGGGTCAGCTACTGGATGAACAGGTTGCAGAACATTCCCGAGAGCGACCCGCTCTTCATCACACTGAACCCGGCGCAGGCGGTCCGCGAAGAGACGATCTACGACCAGGCCAACTTCCGCCACCCGGTCTTCGATCGGGCCGCCCTGCGTGCCCAGAACCAGTTGCGCGAGATGCAGGGGCAGAACGGAACGTGGTATGCAGGCGCCTATACGCGCTACGGCTTCCATGAGGATGGGTTCTCCTCCGGCGTCGCGGTCGCGGATGGTATCCAGGCGGCAAACATGGCAGTGGCGGCTGAATGAACGGACATCGACATATGCGCGGGTCGACAACCCATGCGCGAAAGGGTGCGATCAAGAACGCGTTCACCTACGGGGTGGACTACCTTCTGATCGACCCAAACGACACCGCCGACCTCCCGCCGCTGTTCGCGCGCAATTCGTGGGGCATCTTTTCGCTTCACGATACAGATCACGGTGGCCCGCGTGGGGATGGCGAGGGCGTGGCCTGGGCGCAACGCGTCTTTGCCAATGCCGGCCTGTCGCTGGCCGGTGTGAAGGTCCTGCTTCTTGCCCAGCCGCGTTTCCTGGGGTTCTGGTTCAACCCGGTCGCCTTCTGGTTCGCGATGAAGGGTGACGATCTGGTGGCCGTGATTGCCGAAGTGAACAACACCATGGGCGACAGGCATTCCTACCTCTGTGCCAAGGACGGGTTTGCACCGATTGGGGTGGGTGATGTGCTGACCTCGCGAAAGGTGTTCCACGTCTCGCCGTTCCAGGAAATCTCGGGCGATTACCGCTTCCGGTTCAACGTGACCGAGGACAAGATCGGGATCACCATCGACCTCGTCGACGGCAACAAGGGGCTGGTCGCAACGCTGACTGGTCCGCTCAAGCCGCTTCGCTATCGCGGGTTCCTGGGGGCCGCGGTCCGGCGCCCGACCGGGGCACTGCGGGTGATGGCGCTCATCATCTGGCAGGCCGCAAAACTGAAAGCAAAGGGCGCGGCGTTCCGCAAACGCCCTGAACCCCCCACCGAAGAAGTCACCTAGGGAACCGGGGCTGGACCCCGACGTTAGCTCTCCATGACAAAAGACCTTCCTGCAAAGAAATACTGGCTCGTCGGCGCTTCCGAAGGGCTGGGTCGTGCGCTCGCCAAATCATTGGACGCGCGCGGTGCGTCGCTCGTTCTGTCGGCACGGAGCGAGGATCGGCTGAAGGATCTTGCCGCCGAGTGTCGCGACGCACGTGTCGTGCCGGTGGATGTGACAGATCCGGAATCAGTCTCTAATGCAGCCAAAGAGGCCGGTGATTTCGATGGATTCGTGTATTCGGTCGGAGCCTATGAGCCGATGAAATCCACCGAGTGGGACGGCGACGCCGCGCGCCTGATGGTCGCGACAAACATAACCGGCTGCCTGAACGTGCTGGGCGAAGTCGTGCCGCGGTTCGTGGAGAAGAACACCGGCCATATCGCGCTGATCGGCTCGCTATCGGGCTTCCGAGGTTTGCCGGGTGCGGTGGGATACGGCCTGTCCAAAGCCGCAGTGATGCACACGGCCGAGAACCTTCGGATCGACCTGTCGAAGACCGATATCCTGGTCCAGCGCATGAACCCCGGGTTCATCGAGACGCGGCTGACCGAGAAGAACGAATTCAAGATGCCCCAGCTCATGCAGCCTGAGGAAGCCGCCGATCACGTGATGCGGGCGATCGACAAGCGCAGGTTTTCCTACAGCTTCCCGCGTCCGTTTTCATGGATGTTTACGGTCGGGCAGCACCTGCCGATCTCGTGGTTTCATGGGTTTTTCAAAGGGCTTGTTTGATTGCGCCGGGGCTTCGCCCCGTCGCGGTGGCGAGGGGCGCTGCCCCTCCGCCTGTTCTTTGCGGGCAAAGAACAGGCTCCTCCCCGAGGTATTTTCAAACCAGAGAAAGGATCAGGTGAGGGGGATGGTCATCTCTTCGATGACTTGCGCGGTGTCCGGCCTTTGCCCGCGCCACCAAAGATATGCCTCTGCCGCTTGCTCCACCAGCATCCCGACGCCATCGGCAACCTCCGCACCTTGCGCTTTCGCATCCGCAAGGAACGGGGTCAGGCCTTTGCCGTAGACGAGGTCATAGGCCAGTGCCGCACCGTCGAAGACCGAAGGCGGAAGCGGGGGCTTGTTGCCCGTCAGGCTGGTTGTTGTGGAGTTCAGGACGATGTCGAACGAACCGGAGGCTGCGTCGTAACTGGTTGTGTGGATCGTGCCTCGGTCCGAGAGCAGACCGCGGATTGCGTCTGCTTTTGCCACGGTGCGGTTGGCGATGGTGACGCTGTGGACGCCTGCCGCGAGGAATGGAGCCACCGCACCGCGCGTTGCGCCACCTGCGCCTGCGAACAGGATACGCTTTCCGGTCAGGTCGTGGCCGAGGTTTTCAGAGATGTCGCGGACAAGACCGACCCCATCGAAGTTTTCCGCGATGATCTTTCCGTCTTCGAATTTCAGGCAGTTGGAGGCCCCACAGATCGCTGCGGCGTCTCGGGCCTCCGTGGCGAGCGCGAAGGCCTCGATCTTGAACGGAACGGTAACGTTGATTCCACGTCCGCCCTCTCCGATGAAGCGATGCACGCTGTCCGCGAACCCGTCGCGCGGGGCTTCGATCGCCGTATAGGACATATCGTCGCCGAATTGGCGGGCAAACGCGGTATGAATGAAAGGCGACTTGGTGTGGCTCAGCGGGTTGCCGAACACGGCGTAACGGTCGGTCATGCGAGGAGTGTCGCCATGCGCCGGAGGGCGAGTTCATATCCCTCGACGCCCAGACCGGCGATCACGCCATCGGCACGCAACGAAACATAGGAATGATGTCGGAAGGCTTCGCGTTTGTGGACGTTCGAGATATGGACCTCGATCACCGGGCCTTCGAAGGTGTTGAGCGCATCAAGGATCGCGACAGAGGTGTGGGTGTAGGCAGCAGGGTTGATGATGATGCCGTCCGCGGTATCGCGGGCGCGGTGCACCATCTCGACGATCTCTCCCTCATGGTTCGACTGGAAGAGCTCCGTGCCAAGTCCGAGGTCGCGCCCCAGCGCGGCGCAGGCGGTTTCCACGTCCGCAAGCGTGTCCGCGCCGTAGATTTCCGGCTGCCGTTTCCCCAGGAGGTTCAGGTTGGGACCGTTCAGGATATGGATCGTCTTCGCCATGGGTTTCGCCCTTTGTTTGGGCTGACTTACACGGCTTTACTCTTTCCGCACAGAGGGCTGCGCGAGGATTTCGCGCAGCCGTGGCAGATTGGTCAGACCCAGCGGCCGATCGCGATGACGGAGACGTCGGGAGTAGCGGCATCTGATCCGGTAAGGTCAAAGCTCTCGATGTCGACCGATCCCAGTGTTTTGGATGAGACCGTCGCGACGGCTGGCGTGGACCCGAGCACCGTGGCGGTGACGCAATAGGATGTGGAGACGAAGCTCTCCGGCAGGGTCCATGTCGTGGTGGCGGCATTTGCCGTGGCGAAGCTGTCGAGCCGGCAGATCAACGTGCCATCGGCGAACTTGGTGTAGCTGCCGTTCGCACCCGATCCGGTTTCGATCACCGCGTTGCCCGGGCCCGGGCTGGCAGCGACCGTGCCGACCATCGTATCGGTCGTGACGACGCCTGCGCCCGCGCCGATCGACAACACTTCGTCCCAAGACGTGCCATCCGCGCTGACCTTGATCGAAAACGCGTCATTCCCGGCGAGCCCCATCTCGGCGCGACCGGACCAGTTCGTTTGGAACAGGAGCGACGCGGTGTCGCCCGAGCTGGCCTTGTTGATTTTCAATTGATGGCCTGCGCCCTCGTGGTTGAGGAGGGTCGCGGGGGCGCTGATTGACAGGCGGTTCGTCGGGTCGGCGGTGGTGTTGACCCCGACGCCTGCGAGATTGTCGAGATCCATCGTTGCCGAGGCCGGCACCCAATCTGTACCATCATGGACCATGACTTCGGTCGTGCCGATTTCGACGGCAAGCCAACCGCTCTGCGGGGCGAGGAATTGCCAGCCGCTATCGAGCCAATAGGCGATCTTGCCGTCTTCGCCGGCCCAGCCGCCGGTTGCCGAAGGGCCAAGCGCGTAACAATCGCCGTCCTGCGGATTACCGGGTGGCGTGGTCGCGCCAAAGGAGGTGACGGTCAAATGAACAAGCGCGTCGAGCAGCTTGAGCGCTTCGTTATGGGTGACGTGTTTTTGGGCCTGTGCTGGCTGCAGAAACGGGAGATTGAGCCGGGGCGATGCCTGCGACATGGAGCGTCCTCACGGTTAGTGGCTTTTCTGACACTTATCCTTCGAGGCTCCCGAAAAACCTTATTGTACCGCTCGGAGACATTAACCCTTTGTTAATAAAGACATCTGTCCCATTCACGTATCGTGAAAGTGACCATGTTAAGTTATTGATCGTAATAAATAATTTTTTAGGGTAAGGAAAAACTGACTTGCAGACACAAGATATCGGCCCCATTTTGACCGCAGGGGGCAGAATGATTTGGTGAGCGGGACGTGGAAAAATGAAAGATGAAAAGCTGCGTAAAACCTGGAAACAGGACGCAGAAGGCGTAAAGCACGACATTCTGACGGTCGCGATGTCCGAGTTCGCGGACCGGGGTCTTGCAGGTGCGCGAATCGATGAGATCGCCGAAAAGACGAAGACCTCGAAGCGCATGATCTACTACTACTTCGGAGACAAGGAAGGCCTCTACATCGCGGCGCTTGAGGCCGCCTATGCCCAGATGCGTGCCAGTGAAATAGATATCGACATTGACGGAATGCCCGTTGATGAAGCGATCGCGAGCCTCGTGCGGTTCTTCTTCGATCACCACCGCAACCATTCGGATTTGATACGCATGGTGTTGTGCGAAAACGTGCAACACGCCGAATACCTCAAGAAGTCCGACTTCATCCGCGACCTGAACCTGACCGCCATGCGCCGACTCAGACGGATATTGGAACGAGGGCAGGAGCAAGGCGTGTTTCGAATGGGCATCGACCCGATGTTCCTGCATTGGCAGATTCAGGCGCAGGCCTTTTACAACGTGTCGAACCGCCCGAGCTACTCGACCAAGTTCGGCCCCGAGCTTTTCACCGAAGAGGGGCAGGAAAAGATGCGGGAAGAGATCGTTACATCCATTCTCCGGTACATGACCGTCTGAAGCCAAGGCTCACAGTCGGTCAGCCACGGTTCGGCAGGTGTCATCACTCGCCGACGACCCGCCCCGATTTCCGCGCTGGAGTGAGCCGACGTCCATTGGCTTTCACGCTTCGTCGGATCGAGACGCCCCTTTTGGGAAGAGAAGGTCATGCCGCCGGTCCGTTTTCAGAGTTTGGAACATGTCATTAGATGTTTGATCCCACGGTTTGATGGTGCGATCCTTTCGAAGGAATGGAAGCCAGTCCCCGTGATCGATCAGATGCGAGATTTGCTGTGCGACGCCGTTGGCCGCCAAGTGAGACGAACACCTCCGTGTGGGCTTCGCTGGCCGTAGTCCCCCGATGGCGCCTCAAGGCTTCCAGGCCGCGTCCTGCTGCCAGCCTGTGAAGCCGGTCTGCATGACGACGACGTTCGAACGCCCCGCTACTCGCAGCGCGAAGGCGGCCTGCGCCGAGAGACTGCCGGTGTTGCAGAACAGGATGGTCATGCGATCCTCTGGGATGTCGTCGATGCGGTCGAGTACTTCGCGCCACTCGATATTGACGGCGCCTGGGATCGTGCCTTCCTCGAACTGGCCAGCGTCGCGCGTGTCGACGAAGAGCGCGGTCTCGAAGACGTCACTGTCGATCTGCTGTGGCAGGATGATACCGGCCTCGTATTCCGAGAACATCATGTATTCTTGCATGGCGTCGATGGCCGCGTCCTGAGCTGATGCGGGCACTGCGTGTGTTGCAATCGCGAAGCTTATCGCAGCCAAAAGGTGTCTAGGGGTCATCCGGGGGTCCTCCATCCGGTTTTTGATCATTCAAGGGTTCTGTGCGAGCCAGCCGGTCGTGCCACCTTCCAGCCACAAGGCGTCCGGGTGATCGTGTTTGCGAAGCATGCCTGCTCCTTCGGCGGACCGACCGCCACCTTTGCCACAGATCGTCACGGGCGTCTTGCCGGGCGGGATGTCGACCCTCCGTGCTTCAAGATCAGCAAGCGGAATGTGCACGGCACCCGTAACGTGAGCGGCGGCGTAGTCTTCCGCGTCGCGCACGTCGATAAGGTGGAAGCGCTCCGGATGGGCCGCGAGAGCCGCGAGTGTGAGCATCTCTGCCATCAGAACACTAGGACCTTGTCGGCGGCGAGCGTGGCCTGCGCGAGTTCGTCCATGGTGGAGCGGCTCGGCCCCTCCATCATGTCGCCCTCAGCCAAGCCACGCGCATCCATGCAGGTGCCACACATCAGGACACGCCCCTTCGCGTTGAGAACCCGGCGGATCATGCGTTCGAGATTGTAGTAGCCATCCGGTGTCTTTTGCCCGGCCTTGGCGCAGAGCACCGCGTCGGCCATCAGGAAGACGGTGATGTCCGCTTCAGGATCATTCTTGGCCAGCGAATGGGCCATGCGCAGGCCGTTGAAACTGCGCTCGGTTCCATAGGGTGGGTCGTTCAGAAGGATCAGGTGTTTCATGGTCGGTCCTCAGTCTTGGGCGCGCGTTTCGATATCTGAAAGGAAAGCTTCGATGCGCCGGGCGTTGGCGCCGCGGTCGATCTGGCCGAGGCGGGACCGCGAGCGCATGTCGATGCGGGCGCCGTTGTCCGTCTCGGTGACGCGGATCGCCACTTCGTCCTCGAAGCCAAACAGGCGACTCTTGGCGATGGCCTCGATCTGGCTCTCAGTGGGATCGGCCGAGAGCACCTCCCAGCCGCGCTCCTCCACGAGGGCGAGCGCTGCCACAAAGGCTGCATCAACAGGGATGGTCACATCCAATGGCCGGACCTCCGGGTAGGCTGCACGCTGTGGCTCGGTGTTCCGCGCAGGGTATTCAGTTGGCGTGGCGGTGAACCAGAACACGGGCGGATCTTCAGTGTCGGTGGAGATGTCGTTGATGGGCGGCGTGGTGCGTGCGGCGATCTCGAAGGCGGCGCTCATACCTGCGACCGGCAGCGACAAGATGAGCCCCAGCATGACAAGTGCGACACCATCCTGCCGACGCCGATACCATACGAACAGGCCGACCAGTGAGACCAGGACGCCAGCTCCCGCCACCCAAGCACCCCAGCCGACGACATCATAGGCTCTTGTCCAGGGCCAGCCGCCCGACCGGAATCCCCAGACCGACACAGCAAGAAGCGCGATTGATAGGATCCCGAGAAGAACGGAAATGAGGCCGAGGCGGCGGGCAAGCGACTCAAGCATCAGATGTCTCCGGATTGGCCGGGTTCAGGCGTGGGTGCGTTTCCTCCGAGAGCCAGAACAACAAGGCGCCGGATATGAACATCGAGATGGCGACGAACCAAAAGGCTGCCTCGGCCGCCCCGGTCAGGCTGGCCGCAAGGCCAAGACCGAGCGCGCCGATGGCATAGCCGAGGTCGCGCCAGAACCGGTAAATCCCGATGGCCGAGCCGCGCCAGGCTGGCGGCGTGATGTCGGCCACGGCCGCAGAAAGGTTGGGATAAAGGAGCGCCATTCCGAAGCCTGCCACGCCTGCCGATATGGACCACCAGAGCGTGCCTGCGCCCATGATCACCATGGCCACGCCGGCGCCGCTGATCCACATGCCAAGCACGTTGGGCCAGAACCGGCCTACATGGTCCGAAAGGCGCCCGGTGAAGAGCTGTGAGCCGCCCCAGACGAAGCCGTAGACGCCGACGATCCAGCCGATTTCGGTCAGACTGGCGCCTTGGGTGACGAGAAAGGCTGGGAACAGCGCCCAGACCAGGGCGTCCACGAATTTCTCGACCAGCCCCGCTTGGCTGATCGCGAAGAGGCGCTTGTCGCGCCAACTCATCAACGCGAACACCTCGCTCGTCGTAGGATGTTCCGGGACGCCCTGGGGATATCGAGGCGGGTTCTTCGGCGGCGTGGCTTTGTGGGCGGCGCTCTCAGCCTTCGCCCAAGGTAGAGTGTCCTTCACCCAGACCACCGTCAGAACAAGCGCGATGAGGGTCACCGCCATGCCGAAGACAAGGAGCCCGGTGCGCGCGCCCAGCCACTCGGCGGCGTAGGCGGTGAGGATGCCGGCGAGGGCAACGCCGACGTAGCCCGAGAATTCGTTCAGCCCCATTGTCAGTCCCCGCTCCTCTGCGCGCGTGATGTCGAGCTTCGCCGTCTGGGTCATCGACCAGCACAGACCTTGGTTGACGCCAAGCAACACGGTGGCCGCGACGATCCAGCTCCAATCAGGTGCCCACCAGATGATCACGGGGATCGGCAGCGCCACGACCCAACCCCAGAGCAGCACGCGCTTGCGACCGATGCGTTCCGACCAACGGCCCGCGACAAAGTTCATCACCGCCTTCACCGCGCCGAAGGCCACGACGAAAGAAGCCAGCAGCAAGAACGAGCCGCGCTCGAGGCCGAACTCGCTTTCGGCCATGGCAGGCACCACGGTTCGGGTCATCCCGATGGCAAAGCCGACCAGCATCACCTGGATGAGCTGGTGCACGACCTGACCGGAGTTTTCGCGCAGGCCATGCCGGAGAGTGTCACTGGTCATTCGAGAAGCTCCTTTGTTGTGCGCGCATCGAGTGCGCCGCCGCGCGCCCTCCCACGCAGGGGCTGGACCAGCATTCGGTCCAACCAGAGGTCGCGGCGCGTCCGGAATTGTCCGAGCCCGATTTCCATCGCCTTGTGACCTTTTGCGGGCTGCGCCACGTAGGTTCCGAGCAGCCGATCCCACCACGGCATGTTGAAGCCGTAGTTCGAGTTTGTCTCACGGGGATCGGTGGAGTGGTGGACGCGGTGCATATCAGGGGTGACGACGAACAAACGCAACACCCGGTCGACCGGTCGGGGTATGTCGATGTTCGCGTGGTTGAAGAGCGCCGTTGCGTTCAGGATCACCTCGAAGAGGAGCACAGCGACGGCGGGCGGGCCCAGTGCCGCAACCATGACAAGCTTGATCCCCATCGAGATCAGGATTTCGACGGGATGAAACCGCAGGCCGGTCGTTGCGTCGAAGTCGAGATCGGCGTGGTGCATCCGGTGTAGCCGCCAGAGGGCTGGCACCGCGTGGAACATCACATGCTGGAGGTAGATCGCCAGGTCGAGGAGCAACATCGAGACCACGATGGCAAACCATGAGGGCGCGCCCATGTTGTTGAAGAGACCCCAGCCGCGCTCCTCCGCCATCACGGCCAGACCGACCGCGACGATCGGAAAGGTGAGGCGCAGGATTACGGTATCAAGTACCACGAGCGCGAGGTTGTTGGTCCAGCGAATGACACGTGGGATTTCCCGACGCCGACGCGGGGCCGCAACCTCCCACAGCGCCATGGTCACGAGAACGCCCAGAAAGGCGGCAAGCCGGATCGTCGGTTCAGCGGCAAGGATCGTGTCGGGCATCGGGGGCTCGGCCTTCGGGGTTGTGGCGGGCTCTGAAACTGCTATCATTCAAGTTATCGCTTGATTGATATAACAACAGGAGGCACACGGTGTCAATCAGTCCAAAAACCGCGCTTCTCGAAGAATTCGCACTGGTCGCACGGGCCCTGTCAGCACCGGCACGCCTCTCGATCCTCGAGCAATTGGCTCAGGGCGAGCGTGGCGTTGAGGCGCTGTCCGAGAAGACGGGCCTGACCCTCGCCAATTGCTCGCAACACCTCCAACAGCTGCGACGGGCGGGGCTTGTGACGAGCAGGCGCGACGGCAAAGCTGTCATCTACCGGCTTTCAGACGCGAAGACCCTTGAACTGATGGATCTTCTTCGCATCGTGGCCGAACGGAACCTGGCCCAGGTCGAGCGCATCCTGCGCGGGCTCTCAGGTGGCGAAAATCTCCCCGAGCCTGTCAGCCGGGCAGACCTCGCAGCGCGGCTTGCGGAGGGTTCGGTCACGGTCCTCGATGTGAGGCCCGCCGACGAATATGCCGCCGGTCACATTCCCGGCGCGCTCAACGCAACGGTTACGGACCTTGACCAAGTCCTCACGACGCTCGCGGTCGATGGCGAAGTCGTCGCTTATTGCCGCGGCCCATATTGCGTCTACGCGCACCAGGCCGTCGCAGCATTGCGGCGCCACGGCCTCAATGCGCGCCGGCTGGAAGGCGGCTTGCCGGAATGGCGTGAAGAGGGACGGCCGGTCGTTTCCGGCGAACGGTGAACTGATATCGAAACCTAACTCAGGATCTTCTGATTGGCTCCTTTGGCAGCCACACCGCGCGTCGCGGGAGACGGCGCATGGCCGTGAAAGCGAAAATTGCTCACTGTAAAGCAAGTACTTTTTCTCGTGGGTAACAGGGATCTTTTTTGTTCGGTTGCAACTCAGAGCGATAAGTCGAACAAACCTTTGGTGTTGCCGAAAACCGTCAAACGTGGCCTACGCCTACCTCAAACGTCCCTTGCCGATCTGAAACGGCGCGTTCAGCACTACGGCTACAGGTATGACTACAAGGCGAGGCAGGCGCGGCGCGAAGACCGCATCGGCCCTTTGCCTACCTTTTTTGGAAAGGGTAGCAGAACGGTTGGTCTGTGAAGGCGTATTCTCGAAGACGCCGGATCAAGTCATCGTCAACGAATATCAACCCGGACAAGGCATCTCGGCACATATCGACTGCCGCCCTTGCTTTGGCGAGACAATCGCAATCCTGAGCCTCGGGTCGGCCTGGGTGATGCGATTTGGAACTAGCGCGAGTATCATACACCTGTCGGGCCGATCGGCCGCTTTCTCATCATGCCGTCTGGACTCTCGATCGTTGTCGAATGCAAGCTATAGCGCGATCCATAAGCGTGGCGCGTGGTGATCAGACAGGTGTTTGATTAGTCGGAAGAACTGGCGCGTTGGACCTCTGCCGATACTGACAGTGAAGCCGGGCGGCGCGGCGGGCCATCGACTTGGTTCGTGCACATCACCTGGTGTTTTCCCACGGTTGAAGAGGCTGTCGACTTTCACACAGCTCAAGAAATCCTCTACGGCTATCGGTTCAAAAAAGGGATTGGCGCGCGGACGGGGCTCAGGGGAAACCAGGCTGCCATCCAGTTTCTACAAGGCTATTCGGGCCCTAGCTCTTTCGACGATGAACACAGTGCCACGCTGATCAATCGTGTAGGTCGGAAGACACTCTCAACGACACTAGGGGCATCGGCGTTCGCACAAGTCGGGAGTCCATGGGTTGACATCACAACCACAGTGGTATTTTCTCTACTTGCCGGCTTTGAGGAGAATGCTGGCTTAGGGAGGACATCATGACATCCAGAATTTTCCGCCTTTCGGCGGCCGCTACACTTTTGCTTTCCACCGCCGTGGCGGGGCATGCCGAGACCATCAAGGTCGGCGTCGTCGCGCCTTTCTCGGGCCCCTTTGCGCTTTACGGCAAGCAATTCCAGGAAGCGATCGAGGTCTACCAGGCTCAACACGGCACGACCGCGGGTGAGCACGAGATCGAGTTCATCTACAAAGACGTGGGCGGGCCAAACCCGGACCAGTCGCGCGCTCTGACCCAAGAGCTTCTGATCAAGGATCAGGTCGATTACCTCGCGGGTTACGTGTTCACGCCTAACGCGCTTGCCGTCGCCCCGCTGCTCGACCAATCCGAGACGCCGCTGGTGATCTTCAACGCGGCCACCAGCGCGATCAATGCACAGTCGGATTTCTACCTGCGCACCTCCTACACGTTGTGGCAGGTTTCGGCACCGCTTGCGGAATGGGCCTATAAGCAGGGCATCCGAGAGGTCGTGACCACAGTCTCCGACTACGGTCCCGGCATTGACGCTGAGAACGCCTTCGTCGCAGCATTTGAAGAGGCTGGCGGCACAATTCTGGATTCGATCCGCATGCCGTTGTCGACGAACGACTTCACGCCGTTCATCCAGTCGATCCGCGAACAATCGCCCGACGCGCTGTTTACTTTCCTGCCGGGCGGCCCCCCGACTTTCGGCTTCACGAAATCTTACAACGAGAACGGGCTGCGTGACGAAGGGATCATGTTCCTCGGCACCGCCGAGACGGAGGAGTCGAACCTTCAGGCCTTCGGCGATCCGGCCATTGGCCTTACGACAGCTTATCACTACTCGGCAGACCATGATTCAGACTTGAACCGCGAGTTCATCGCCAAGAACACCGAGATGCACCCGGACTCCGTGACCAACTGGGCGACGATCGGCGCCTATGACGGCACGCATGTGATCTACGAGATGGTCGAGAACGCAGGGTCTGATGGCCCGGCTGCGGTAGAAAGCGTGCTTGGCATGGAATGGGAAAGCCCGCGCGGTCCCCTGATCATGGACCCCGAGACGCGGACCGTGATCCAGAATGTCTACATCCGCGAAGTGGAACGCGACGAAGAGAGCGGACTGCTGGTCAACCGCGAGAAGGGCGTGATCGCCACCGTGGGCGACCTAGGCTGGCCCGAGTAAGACCGATTGCGGGCGGCCCGCCAGACCGCCCGCGTCCCCAAACACGATGCAGGCGCACATGTCGCTCTTTTTCAATATCCTGATCGACGGGATCGCCTACGGCATGATCCTGTTCATGATTGCGGTCGGCCTGTCGGTGACGATGGGGTTGATGCGGGTCATCAACCTCGCCCATGGTGGCTTCGCTCTTGTTGGCGGTGCCGTGGCGCACTGGCTCATGGTCGCGCAAAGTATGTCTTTCTGGGTTGCCGCGCCCCTGGGCGTCGCGGCGTCCGTCGCGTTGGCCTGGCCGCTGGAGCGGCTGATTTATCGCCGGATCTACGGCTTCGGTGATCTTCAACAGGTGCTCGCCACCATTGGCCTTACGTTTTTGATGATCGCCACCGTTAACCGGCTCTTGGGCTCAACGCTTCTGGCGCTGCCGTTACCGGAGCTTTTGGCCCAGAGTGTTGACCTCGGGTTTCGCACTCTGCCGTTGCATCGGTTGGTAGTGATCGGCGTGGGACTGGCCGTGATCGCCGGGCTCTGGCTCCTGATTGACCGCACGCGCTTCGGCATCCGTTTGCGGGCCGCCGTCGACAATCGTTCCGCGGCCTCGGCCATCGGGATCAACACGGGGCTGATCTATTCCGCGACCTTCTGCCTGGGCGCCGGACTGGCCGCGCTTGGCGGTATCCTTGGGGCTGAGATGCTACCTATCGAGGCCTATTATCCGCTGCGCTACATGGTCCTTTTTCTGATCGTGGTCGCCGTGGGCGGTATGGGGTCGATCTCGGGCTCTTTTGCCGCGGCGCTCGGCCTCGGTATTCTTGATACCGCCACGCGATATCTCGTGCCCGATTTCGGAACCATCTTCTTCTACGGCTGCATCATCCTGTTTCTGGCGCTGCGGCCCAACGGCCTGTGGGGGCGCACAGCATGAGCGACACGACCCTGACCCCGAAACGCACGCGCACGATCGCCGGAATTCCGTTTTTGGGCGAGGCGATCCTGATCGCCGTAGTGATCGGGGCATATTTCTTGTTTCCCTACAACCTCGCATTTCTCACCCGCATCCTGATTATGGTGCTGCTGGTCCTGTCGCTCGACCTCGTGCTGGGTTTTGCAGGCATCGCCACGCTGGGGCAGGCGGCGATGTATGGCACGGGTGCCTATGCGGCGGGTCTGTTCGCGGTGCATGTCTCCGGGGCGCCGTTGCCGGGGCTCGTGGTCGGTGCCGTCGCCGGGGCGGCGCTCGCGTTCCTGTCGGGTCTCGTCCTGATGCGGGCCAAGGGGCTGACGCTGATCATGCTGACCATCGCGGTCGCCTCGATCTGTCTTGAGATCGCGAATAAGGCGCGTGACGTGACAGGTGGCGCGGATGGGCTGCGGGGCATCCGTATGGAGCCGGTCGCTGGCCTCTTCGAGTTCGATTTCATCGGCAAGACGGCTTACTGGTATGTCTTCGTCGTGGTCTTTGTCGTCTTCCTGCTGCTCAAACGGCTGGCCAACGCGCCGTTGGGCCAGTCCTTGCGCGGCATACACGAAAGCCCCGAGCGCATGGCTGCGATCGGTGCGCCAGTCTACCGTCGACTGGTGCTGGCCTACACGCTGGGCGGTGGGATTGCCGGTATCGCGGGGGCGCTGGCCGCGCAGGTGACGCAGCTCGTCAGCTTGGAGGTCTACAGCTTCAATCTGTCGGCCGAGGCGCTGATCATGCTGATCCTCGGCGGCACCGGGCGGCTCTACGGCGCGATCATCGGCACGGTGATCTTCATGACGGTGCACCACGTCGCCGCCGCCGCCGACCCATTTAACTGGCTGTTCCTGATCGGGTTCATGGTGCTGGGCGTCGTGTTCTGCCTGCCCAAGGGGCTGGCGCATCTGCCAACGGCGCTCACACGATTGGTGCGGGGGCGGGCATGACACGGGTGACCGGACTCCGCGTGCGCGGACTGAACAAGAACTTCGGTGGTCTCACCGTGGCGCAGGATATCAACATAGACCTGCCGCCGGGTGCCCGGACCGCGCTGATCGGACCCAACGGGGCAGGCAAGACGACGTTTTCGAACCTGATCACTGGTATACTCACCCCGAGTGCTGGGGAGATCACGCTGAACGGCCAAGACCTCCGCGCGCTGAACGAGGCGCAACGGGTCAAGGCGGGGGTCGCCAAGACGTTTCAGATCACCACGCTCTTTCGGGACCTCACCGTGCGACAGAACCTGCGGCTCGCCCAACAGGAACGCGACGGGCGGGCACAATCCTGGTTCCGGCGCGCCGACAGCTGGCCTGAAGCCGAAGATGAGATCGACGCCCAGCTTGCAGCGTTCCGGCTTTTGGATCTGGAAGAAATGCGGGTCGACGATCTGGCCTATGGCCAGCAGCGACTGGTCGAAATGGCGATGACGCTGATGCTGAAACCCCGCGTGCTGATCCTCGACGAGCCTGCTGCGGGCGTGCCATCCTCTGACAGCCATCTGATCACGGACGCGATCGAGCGGCTGCCGGATGACTTGGCCGTGCTGATCATCGAGCATGACATGAAGCTTGTCTTTCAGGTCGCAAGTTCGATCATCGTGTTGGTGAACGGCGCGATCCTGACGCAGGGCTCACCCGACGAGATCGCGGCCAACCAGCAGGTGCGCGACCTCTACCTCGGAGGGCATCATGACTGAGCCGATCCTATCACTCGACAACGTCGTCGCCGGCTACGGCGACACCACCGTGCTGCATGGCATCAGCTTCGCCGTGCCGGCGGGCGAGAGGCTGGCCATCATCGGGCGTAACGGGGTGGGCAAGACGACGCTTCTGAAGACCGTTATGGGGCTTACCCGGCTTCACTCGGGCGAGGTTCGAATGAGCGGAGAGGTTATCAACAAGGTGCCACCGCATCGGCGCGCGGGCACTGGTCTCGGTCTTGTGCCGCAGACCCGTGACATCTTTCCGTCGCTGAGCGTCGAAGAGAACCTGTTGTCCGGGATGAAGGGCGACGCGGCGCTCGAGGAGGCCTACGCTCTCTTTCCGCGGCTCAAGGAGCGTCGCCGCAACGGTGGCGGACAGCTGTCGGGCGGTGAACAGCAGATGCTCGCCATCGCACGCACACTGATGGCGAGGCCGTCGGCGCTCATGCTCGACGAGCCGCTCGAAGGGCTGGCACCCGTGATCTGCGATATGTTGATGGAGACGTTTGAGACGCTGGCCGCTGATGGTCGCCACACGCTCCTTCTGGTGGAACAGCACACCGAACTGGCGCTCGCCTTCGCCGACCGGGTCATCATACTGGATGCGGGCGCTATCGTTCACGATGGTCCGGCTCAGACCCTGCGTGACGATCCCGCAATACTCGAACGCCACGTCGGGGTTGGCCTTGCGGAGATCTGATCCCGCCCGACTTGACTTGACCCCGGCAACAGGACACTCCAAAGGCGTAATCAAGGAAAATTGCACGGGAAGAGCGTTTTGAAAGGCGACAAGTCACTTTGCCCCGAGGGCCGTATTTCGAGTCCGACTCACGCGCGCGCGGACGGGCGGGTCGTGATCGATATCAACACTTACATCCCGTATTTCCTGTCCTCGGTGAACAACGCGCTGTCGTTGGGCGCTTCCTCTGAATATCTCAAGACGTTTGGGGTCGGCATCGCGGACTGGCGCGTGATCTCGATGCTGGCGATCGAGCCCCGCATCCCGGCGGCGCGCATCGTCGAGGTGATCGCGATCGACAAGGGCGCGACAAGCCGGTCGCTGAATAAACTCGACGAGCTGGGCCTCGTGACGTTCGAGGCGATGGCCAATGATCCGCGCCGGCGGATATGGGAACTCAATGACAAGGGCTATGAGCTGCACGACCGAATTATGGCAGCTGCCTTGGAGCGCGAGAAGAAACTTATCGATGGCGCAGACCCGGATGATCTTGAAGCGTTTCTTCGGGTGATCAGACTGATGCGCAAGAACGTCGAGCGGCTTTGAAGACTGCGCCCCCGGGTTCCCTGGGGGCGCAACAAGTGATCAGGTTTCACCGTTGAAGCGGGCGACGAGTTCCGCCGGGATCGGGGCGGATCTGATACCACGCTCCGGGTCCTTGACGGTCCAGACCCTCGTTTCCGTGCCTTCTACGCAGACCTTTCCGTCTTTCGTGAGCGTGTGCTTGATGTCGAAGCTGCGGTCCTTGACCTCGGCAATTTCCGTCGTGATCTCCACATCATCACCGTAGCGGCAAGGGGCCTTGAACACTGCCCGCGTATCGACGAGGGGACAACCCGCTGCGTCGAACGTCGCAAGCATCTCCTGTTTCGGCCAGCCCGCTGCTTCGTAGAGCATCGATGTGCCGTGGTCGAACCAGCGAAAGAACTGCGGGTTGAAGACGATCCCGGCCGGGTCGCAATCGCCCCATTCGACGCGACGCGCTAGGGTGCTCTTGAGCATTACTTGTTCCTTTCATCAAAGACCCGTTTGGCCTTCATTTCCGTTTTCGGCAGCGTGTCGGGTGCGACCACTTCGACCGCGCAGCGAATTTCGCAATGCGTGCGGATAGACTTCGCCACGTCGTCGGCCTTGCTGGAGTCCGGATGCTCAACCACGACGGTCATCACGTCCAACCCGTCATCCTGCGTGGTCAGGCGGATCTGGAACTCGTCTCCGGTGCCGGGGTAGCTGCGCACCGCTTCCTCGATCTGAACCGGGAAGAACTTGATCCCGCGCAGGTTGATCAGGTCATCCGAGCGCCCCGTCATGCAGCCCATGCCGCGCACGTGGTTGCGTCCGCACGCACAAGGTTCATGGCTAAGGCGGGTGTAATCGCCCACGAGGAACCTGAGCTGGGCGGAGCTTTCCGAATTGAGATTGGTGCAGACCGTCAGCCCGCGCTCGCCCTCGGCCACCGGGGTCAGCCCGTCAGGATCGACCGTTTCCCAGTATTGAATATCTTCCATCAGGTGCACGAACGGCTCGTCGCCCTCTTGATACTCCGGGCAGGAATACCCGCCACAATGCGGCGAAGCTTCGGTGCAGCCGTAGAATTCGACCGACTTGGCACCCCAGAGGTCCTGGATGCGCTCCAGTGTGCCGGCAACGCCTGAAAACGGTTCGCCGCCGGTCACCAGCCATTTTACAGAGGTCTTTGCCGGATCCTTGCCCATGTCCTGCATCACGCGGCCCAGATACAGCAGGTAGGAGGGCGTGCAGATCAGCGTCGTCGGGTTGAACCGCTCGATAAGCGATGCGCGCGCCTTGCCATCCATGCCGCCGCCGGGAACGACAGGAAGGCCCATCTTGGCCAACGTATACTGGACGCCCCATGCAAAAACGTGAGGCCCGAACCCGGTCATGGGCAGGCCCACATCCCCCTTGCGCAACCCGCCGGAGTAGAGCGCGCGGGCATTTGCCTGCTCCCAATATCGACGATCGAAATGCGTATAGCGGAAAACACGGGGGGTGCCCGTCGAGCCGGATGAGGAGAAAAGCATCCATCCGCGATCGGCCCATTCCTTTTCCCCGCAGGTGGTGTAGGTGCCGTAAGGCGGGTGCGCCTCGGCGTCTTCCATCATCTCTTGCTTGGTCACGACCGGCCAGTTGGCGACCAGGCTGTCCACGTCTTTAACATCCGAGGGTGCGACGCCGAGCTTGTCAAAACGGCGGCGGTAAAAGTCGCTGTTCTCATAGAGAAACGGGGCCACCGCAGCGATCTTTTCATTCTGCACCGCGCGGATCTTGTCTTGTGACCATGTGTCTTTCTCCGACCAGTAGTCCTGAGACACTGGCGCGTCACGGTCCTCGTGATATTTCTCGAGCACCGCTTTCCAAGCCTCACGGGTCATGTCGGCCCGCATCGTCGTCTGTGTCATGTTGTCCTCCCTCAATATGCCCCGGCGGCACACCGCCGGGGCATTTGATCCTATGCGTCCTGAAGCGAGCCGCGTTTGATGCCGATCTCAGAGCGGTAGCTTTGCGCCGCTTTCGAGATCGGACTCGGCGCCACCGTAGCGCGAATCTTCACCTGCCGGTGCGGCTCGATGTTACCTGCGCTGCGCGATCCGCCGCCGTCTTCGCCCCAGATCAGGACGACTTCGGTGCCAGGTTCGGCGAAGTCCATGTCGACCGAAGCCAGCGACATCATCGCTTTCTCGTTCGCCGTGTAGCCGGGGTAGGTGGCGAGGCCGATCATGTTGCCGTCCTTGTCTTCGACCCGGTCGTAATGCATCCGGGCAATCGCGGCGAGCGGCATGGTGATCGGCAGGGGGGCGTCTTCGCCCGTCTCTTCCAGCATCGACTGCTGGACGTCCATCACGTCATCGGCGTTCCAGACCAGCGTTACTTTCCGGCGGTGCGGCTTGTCCTTCATCGCCTCCAGCGCTTCGCGTCCGACATAGTCGTGGTCGAACTTGATGATGTGGCCGTAGTTCACGTCATAGGGCGTGACGTAGTAATCCTCGATGTTCTCGGAGTAGAGGCTCCCGCCCAGCGACATTCGCATCGAGGCGTGTTTGGGAGACATCCACTGCCGGTAGCCCTCGGTGCCTTGGCCCGTGTAGACGCCCGACACCGGCACCGCCCACCAACCGCTCTCGATCACGGTGGTGAAATAGGCGATCGATCCGACCATGCGAAGGCCGTATTTCTTGCCGGTCTTCTGGATCAGCCGCTTCACGTCGCGGTATTCGTCCCAGGGGCCGTAGATTTCCAGCCCCGGCATACCGCCCATCGAATGGCGCATCCCGCGGGCCGTGTGATCGCCCAGCTTGATCTCCGCGGATTTGAAGAATTTGATTTCGGGCAGGGGGCCGCCGTTCAGCTCTTCCAGCAAATCCCAGGCTTTGGGACCCTCGACCTGGAAACGATAGAACTCGCGCCGCTTGTCTTTGTTGAGCGTCCACATCGGGTCTTCTTCGGTGGTGACGTCGAAGTCGAGCGTTTCGGCGTTGTATTTGACCCAGTCGGTGGTCGCCGGGTTGCCCACGACCATGTAGTCGTTCTCGGCCATGTGATAGAGGATCGCGTCGCCGATCAGGTAGCCCTCGGGCGAACAGCAGACGAGCTGCTTGGCCGCGCCGACTTCGAAATTCTTGAAGGTGTTGACCGACAGGTATTGCGTGAAAGCCAGCGCATCGACGCCGCGCACATGAAGCGAATGCATGTGGTAGCTCTGATCATGCACCGCGATCGAGTTGCGCCAAGCTAACTGCTCGTCGCGCCAGGTCGTGAACTCGGGCCGCACGCCGTCGCCGGGCATCATCTGGGTGTAGATGGTCAGCGCGTTCTTCGGCGGGTTCTTGAACAGGTGATCGGTGACGTTCGGAATGGTCTCCATCAGCTCTGCGAGCGACTGGGGACCGTCGGATTGAATAGCCATGAGTGTCCTCCCTACATGACGAAAAATGGGCGCAGGCCACGTGAGAGAAGTGTGCCGGACTCCCTTTTGGATGATCGGAGCACTTCACGTGTTGCTTTGTCAACACGTGAGACGATGCACTTTTGGAGTTGCAACGTCAACTCATTACTGTTCGCCGGTCGCTGTGAACTTCCGAAGAAGGTCGAGAAAAGCTCTTGCAGCAAGGGTCGTGACTACATTGCCAGACGGCTTGATGACCTGTCGGAGCGCCTTCCATGGGTCAAATCACCCCCGCCGTTTCGGTTCCTGGCGATGAAACTGCAATGAGGAGTTGCTCACCATCAGGCGAGATCATTCTCAACCCTGACCCGATCAAGGCTTCAAAGCCGCAGCAGATGCGGCCGGATTTCAGGATGTATCGCCGCACGTCTTGCGCCATACCGCCGCAGTGCACATGGCTGAGGCCGGTGTTTCTATGGATGAAATCGCGCAGCATCTTGGCCACTCGGACACGCGCATCACGGCCTCGACTTACGCACGTTATAGCCCAGACCGTTTGAGAAAGGCTGCTCGTGCACTAGAGTTCGACTGATGTCAGGTTCAACGAACCTAGGAGCACTATCCTAAAGACAACAAAGGCGCCCTAAGGCGCCTTGTTTTATTGGTCGGAGCGAGAGGATTCGAACCTCCGGCCCCTGCCTCCCGAAGACAGTGCTCTACCAGGCTGAGCTACGCTCCGACCGTGGCGGGCGGGATAGCCCAAGCTGGGGGTCTTGGCAATACCTTATCCGCGCGCTTTTGAACGGCGCAGGAAATACGAAACGCGAAAGCCTGCGGCCGTGCCGCCGCGGGACCGGGTTCGCAGCACTGGCGTCTGCGATTTGGTCCCGAGCCGGGTTTCGCGGAACACGATGTAGAGACCGGAAAGGATGATGATCGCGGCGCCCAGGATCGTCGATACATCGACCGATTCTCCGAAGATGAGGAAGCCGAAGATGCTGGCCCAGATGATCTGTGAATACTGCATCGGGGCGACAATCGCCGCGTCTCCGTTCTTGTAGGCCGAGATAAGGACAAGGCCCGCGATGAACCCGAGACCAGAGATCACGACGACCCCGCCGATATGCTCGATCGGCATGGGTTTATAGACGAAAATCATCAAGAGCCCCATGACGACGAAGGCCGCGACCATGGGGTAAAGCATAAGAACGACGGGTCGTTCGTCCTGACCGATCTTGCGCACGATGATCGAGGCCATAGCGTTGGAGACCGCCGAGGTGATCCCGGCGAGGTGGCCAAGCGTCAGGTCGGTTGCACCGGGGCGAAGCACCACGAGGACGCCGACAAGACCCACGATGACCGCACCCAGCCGATGGGCACCAACCTTTTCCCCAAGGATCGGAATGGACAAGAGCGTGATCAGAAGCGGTGTCGCAAAGAGCAGCACGTAGGTTTGCGCCAGCGGCAGGACCGAGAATGCGTAGAATGCCGTGAAGCCGGTGATGGTCGCGAAAAACGTCCGGGCCAGCATCCACCAGGGATGCTTGGGCCGCAGGTTCCCATGCGTCGAGTCCTGGATCAGCATGAAGGTCACCAGCGGAAAGGAAAACAGCGTGGTGAAGAAGATCAACTGGAACGGCGAATAGGTCCCGCCGAGGAATTTGATGACGACGTCGTGGGTTGCGAAAATCGCGAAAGCCAAGAGCGCGTAGAGAGGGCCGGATAGATTCATGGGTGCTCCGTTCTTACGGAAACGTAACACCGAAGCTTTCAGGATGTTCAACCCCGCGCCGGGCGACGCGACGATGTTTCCGGGTGCACTGCCCCGGATAGCGCGCTAGACACAGCCCATGCCCCATGTCGTGATCGAATACGCCGAAGCCCATCTTGGCGAGCCGGCCATCACCGCCCTGATGCAGGCGGCGTACGAGGTTTGCGCCACCTCCGGTGTCATGCAGCCCGAGGATGTGAAGGTCCGCGCCATTCCCCTGCGCCACCTGTTGTTGCAAGGCGGGGCCGAAAGTTTCGTCCACATCACCCTGTCCCTGCTTGCCGGTCGCACGCCGGAGCAGAAAGAGGGCCACGCCATCGCCCTGCGCACAAGGCTGACCGCCGATTTCCCCGACATCGACGCCCTGAGCATAGACATCCGCGACATGGACCCGGCGGCCTACAAGAACGCCTTCGGGAGCGGTGAACGGGGCGATCGGGTCCTAGTGTAGGCAGGGTTTCGGGGATGGGAAAGCGGTCGTGGTGTGTTCGGTTCGGTTGGCGTTTTCGGCCCGGAGGCGACATTCGCAACGTCCACATGAGCAGCGGGGCAACTTCCCTAAAGCTGCCATTTGCAATTGGCATTTATGTTCCTGCCCTAAGCGCAAAACAACAGCAGTCTGTTCATTTCTTCAAGGGGACAGACACACGAAGAAAATCAATCCTTCGGGTCAGAAAGGAACTTCCTTGCAAGCTTTTCGGTGCTCTCTCTTCCGGAGAACCAAGCCCCGAAGGCAATTCCAGCGAGCGGAGCACCAAATTGCGCACCTACCGCCGCACTCAACAACACTACTCCAGTAGGTACCGTCATTTCCCCCAAACGTTTTGGATCGAGTAAGACTCGAAAACCGTCTTTTGCAGTAGACAGATAAGTCTCCAAAGCAGGTTTCGTACTCTCGACTGTGTCTTCTGAGACCGGTTCTCCCGGTTCAGGCAAGGCGAGCAGCAGTGTCTCTAAATTTGCCATATGTTGTGTGAGAAATGTCCTGGCTTGTTCCTTAAACTCAGTTTCCAACGAGTTGCTTTGCTCAATTTTCAATAGAAAGCCATCGATTGCATCAACAAGGCTTACGCCAGTCAAACGAACGCTGAGATTGTTCACCTCAATGCGTTTCGCAAGTTCTGAATTCGTCGGAAATACGTGTGCGCCACTACTAACTTCGAGGTCGCGAAACTGTCCGCTTGGGCCTGGCGGAGACAACGCTACGTCAGGCCTGAAGCCGGGATTCTTGTTCGAATTTGGATTCGAACCGGGTGGCGTAAAGGAGGGAGACGGATTGACCTCCTGCGCTTTCCCTTCTTCGCCTTCAGTTGCCTCCCAATGCTCTGCGGGCCGCAAGTATTCGTTTAGCTGAACGTTAACGCCGACTTTGGTTGAATCGACTTGTTGCTGGGACAGCCCGTCGGTTATTGTCAGGTCTAAATCGTAGAGTTCTGCACCTTCCAAGATCGCGTTTCCGACATTTCGAATTTTCAATTTCTTACCGCGTAGTATACAGTTCCTAAGATTTGCGTTGGAAACGAACAGAGATATATCGCAATCTTGAAAGCGTGAGTTTTCAAAATTTGTGCCAACCAAAACATACCCCGATCGAAAATTCAGACCATCAAATATTTGATCTGAAAGGTCTAACGACCGGAGACCTTTGGCTGCCATGTAATGCTTTACGGCATCCGGTCCTTTGCGAAATACACTGACATGTTCATCATCGGCCATGGTTTGATGATTAACAGAAGTAAACCTGATCACAACTCACTAAAGTTGTTTTTGCCCTCAAAGCTGACCTTGGTTTGGAACGCAGCGAAGGTCCGCTCTCCGCCCTTTCTACCAACCCCCCAGCAACCCCCATGGCACCCGGCCCCAAAACCCGGTGCAGCACCATTCGCCCCACACCCCCAACAAAAAAGACCGCCCGGCCGTTTGGCCGCGCGGTCTGTCGTCTTGTCCCGGTGAGGGGCCTACAGGCTGGCGTCCAGCGCTTCGAGGATCGCGTCGCCCATCTCGGAGGTTGAAACCGGCGTGACGCCGTCTTCGCCAATCAAGTCTGCGGTGCGTTTGCCGTCGGCGAGCACTTTCTCCACGGCGGCTTCCAGGCGGTCGGCTTCGTCCCCGAGGTCAAAGCTGTAGCGCAGCGCCATGGCGAAGCTGGTGATACAGGCGATGGGGTTGGCTTTGCCCTGTCCCGCGATGTCCGGGGCCGACCCGTGGACCGGCTCGTAAAGCGCCTTGGGCCGTCCGTTCGCCATCGGTGCGCCGAGCGACGCGGAGGGCAGCATTCCGAGCGAGCCGGTGAGCATCGCGGCCACGTCGGACAGGATATCGCCAAAGAGGTTATCTGTCACGATCACGTCGAACTGCTTGGGCCAGCGGGTTAGTTGCATGGCGCCCGCGTCCGCGTACATATGCGAAAGCTCGACCTCGGGGTAATCCTTGGCGACCTCGGTGACGACTTCGCGCCACAGGATGCCGCTCTCCATCACGTTGGCCTTTTCCATCGAGCAGAGCTTCTTGCCCCGCTTCATGGCCAGTTCAAAGGCCGAACGCGCGACGCGGTCGATCTCGCTCTCGGTGTAACGCTGGGTGTTGATGCCCACACGTTCATTGCCTTCCTCGAAGATCCCGCGCGGCTCACCGAAGTAAACGCCGGAGGTCAGTTCGCGCACGATCATGATGTCGAGCCCGGCGATCACCTCCTCTTTCAGTGAGGAGAAGTGCGCCAGCGCGTCAAAGCATTGTGCCGGGCGCAGGTTCGAGAACAGGTCCATCTCCTTGCGCAGGCGCAGAAGGCCGCGTTCCGGCTTCACCGAGAAATCCAGATCGTCGTATTTCGGGCCGCCCACGGCGCCGAGCAGAACGGCGTCCACCTCTTGCGCCTTGGCCATCGTTTCGTCGGCCAGCGGCACGCCGTGCTTGTCATAGGCGGCACCGCCCACGAGGTCTTCGGACACCTCGAAAGAGAGGTCGCGCTTGTCGGCGTACCAGTCGATGATGCGGCGCACTTCGGCCATGACTTCGGGGCCGATCCCGTCACCGGGAAGAATGAGGATGGAGCCAACGCTCATGTCACTGTCCTTGGGCTGAATGAATGTTGGCGCGGGGGTAGCCTGACCAAGCGGCAGGGTCAAGAAACGGCGCGGGGGAGACCATCGGCAAGTGCCTCCCACACCCGTGCAATCCGGGGCACTTTTCGCATCGCCTCATGCGCGGTCAGCCAGACCGGGAGCGCGGGTAGGTCCATGTCGGGAAAGAGCCGCTCGACATCCGGACTGGTGCGTCCGGTCGCGACCTGAACGATGCCGACCCCGCAACCCGCTTCGATCAGCCGCCAGTTTCCGGCCTGGTCATCGGTGCGGGTCGAAAAGAAGTCCCGGTCCACTTTCCAGCCGACCTCCCGCATCCCCCGGATCATCAGGTCCGAGCGGTCATAGCCGACCCAGTCCATATGCAGCAGGTCTTCTGGAGTTTCAGGGCGCCCGACACGGTCGAGATACGTTTTCGCGGCATAAAGCCCGAGGGGGAGGTCGGTGATATGCCGGGTGACCATGTCGAGTTGGTCGGGCCGATACATCCGCACGGCGATGTCGGCTTCGCGAAACAGCAGGTTGTCGGTGCTATCCGTTGAAATAAGGTCGATCTGGATGCCCGGTTCCGTTTCCCGCAGCCGCGCGAGGATCGGGGGCAGTACGAAATGCGCGACGATGACGCTGGCGGTGATCCGCACGGTGCCCGTCGGCGCGCGGTCCCGACCGGCGGCAATCATGTTGATCTGACCCGCCGCGTCCCGCATCGCCTGGGCCGAGGGCAGGATAGCGTGGCCGATGTCCGTGGGCGTCAGGCCCCTGGCGTGGCGTTGAAACAGCTCCACCCCGAGGGCATCCTCCACTTCTCGGACCTGCCGTCCGACCGTGGGTTGGCTCGACCCCAGCGCGCGCGCCGCGCCTGACAAGGACCCCTCCTCCGCTACGGCGAGAAAGGCACGGATCAGGGTCCAGTCGAGCGAGGAAATCATCTTATCCATTCACCGATGAATAGCATACATACAAAATCTCGCAATTCTAGAAAGCTGGCGAATGCTTAATCTCCGTCCAAGACATTCATGGAGAGACTTATGACAAAATCAGTATTGATCCTTGGCGCATCCGGCAAAATCGGGACACATGCCGCTCGCGCCTTCGGGGCTGCCGGGTGGGACGTCCGACGGTTTAACCGCGACAAAGACGATATGTCGGAGGCCGCGCATGGGTGCGAGGTGATCGTGAACGGGATGAACCCGCCGAATTATCACGACTGGGCGGGCATCCTTCCGGTGATTACGAGGCAGGTCATTGCGGCTTCCAAGGCTTCGGGAGCAACCGTGATATTGCCGGGCAACGTATACAATTTCGGAGATACACCGGGGGAGTGGTCCGAGGAAACCGAACACCGGCCCGTTTCGCGCAAAGGCCGCGTGCGGGCCGACATGGAACGTGCCTACCGCGACAGTGGCGTCCCGACAATTATTCTGCGTGCGGGCAATTTCATAGACCCCGACCGCGATGGTGATGTCATGTCCGTTATCGTTCTCAACGCGATACAACGCGGCAAGATGATTTATCCAGGGCCAGGTGACGTGATGCAGCCTTGGTGTTACCTGCCCGATTGGGCGCGCGCCGCAGAGATGCTTGCGTCGCGGAAAGCCGGGCTTCGCCAGTTCGAGGACGTGCCCTTTCCGGGCCATGCTTTGACGATGAACGAGTTGCGCGAGGCCGTCGAGGCCGAACTTGGCACGACGCTTCGGGTAGGGCGGTTTCCGTGGTGGGCCATGCGCGCGGCTGCGCCGTTCTGGGAGCTTGCCCGCGAGTTGACCGAGATGCGGTATCTCTGGGAGACGTCGCATTCGCTTTCGCCACATCGCTTGAACGAATTGCTGCCTGACTTCCACGAGACGCCCTTGAGGATCGTGATCCGGGACGCCTTGCCTGACCAGCTTCGTGCCCCGGAGGTCAAACGCATCGCCGCCTAAGGCAGAAGAACATCCACCCAGACCAACCGATGACGGCTCGCCATCGCCACGACCTGGGCCATGGGATCATCCGGCGTGGGCCAATAGACGCCCGCGTCGGTCACCTTCAGCCCCGCGTCGGGCAAGACGTAATCCACCCGCAAATTTCCCGGCTCAGGGTCGTCGAAGTCCGCCGTGTCGAGCGCCGGATTGCCTTCGTGTTCGGGGTTCAAGGCATCTGTTCCGCCCGCGCTGGAAGGCTTCGGGTCCGTCAGCCTCGGATCATCCAGAAGCGTCTGGATCGCGGGGTGCCGCCCGTCGCCATCCACCGGGTCGATATTGGCGACACCGGCAAGGACCACGGGGCGGTTTGGTTTGTCGAACGGCAGGTCGCCATCCAGAAGCATCCGCCAGAACCGCGCCTCGTCCGCGCCGCGCCGACCGTTGAGATCCTCGGGGCCGTCGAACACGGGTGTTGATCCATGCCATGCCAGAAGCTCGACCTCACGCCCGCCGATGTCGATGGGAACCGCCCAATGGCCGACCGAAGACAATCGGCGGGCTTGAGCCGCCTCGGCCGATGGAAACGGTCCCTCGGTCGTTGTCGGGGCGATGTTGGCTGGAAGATCCTGCCAGAGAAACCCAGAGAAGTTGCGCGCTTCGCCCAGCGGCAATGCCGAGATCAGGGCCATGCCGCCCTGTCCTGTGAAGTCCCCATACCCAAAGGCGTCGCGCGGGCCGTCGTCGTAACCGTCCCCGTCCAGGTCGATGCCCGACGGCACGCCTGTGTTGGGCCGGGGCGCGTAGGCGAACGGGAACTCCTGACCTTTTTCGCTCAGGAGCGCGCGGAAGGCGGTGAGCGCGTGGTTGTCGTGGTCATGATCGAACCCGGCGATCAAAAGCACATCGGGCTCGGTCGCAGCGATCACATCGGCAACGGCCACGACCTGCGGGTCTCGGTCGAGGATATCGGCGAGCAAAAGGCCGGGGCCCTTGCGAGTGAGTTCGGTGTGGTAGGATGCAAACCGGATCGGGTCGCCATGAGCTGCCCCGGCGAGAAGACCAAGGGACAACCATAACGCACGTCCCAGCATCAGGCTGGCTGCAATGCGCCCGCTTCCGCCTTGGCGGAATTCCGGACACGTTGTTCCTGGATAAGTGTCGCCACACGTTGCATCGCGATCCCCCGCATGAAGAGCGAGGCGGGCAAGAACGCCCAGGCGGCGATGGTCCAGATCATCGTCTGATCATTGGTGATCGCGACAGAGCCGAACAGCCCCGAGGCCGCCTTGATCGCGGCGGGTGTGATGAACGGCAGAAGAAAGCCCAGGGTCACATTGAACCGGGCATCACGCTCCAGCCGCTGAACCACGTCACCGCCAGCGGTCGGGTCGAACATGGGCAGGTTGACCCAGACGTTGAAGCCACCCTTTTTCTTCGGCCAACCGGTAAGGCGCAGCGAAATGATGAAAATCGCCAGCGACGTCAATGAGATGAGATAGGCCATGCCTGCGGCCATCCGCAGCGTGATGATTTCCGGGGCCGTGGCCCCTTCCGGTAACATCAGAACGATCAGGCGGACAGGAGAATAGGGGAAGTCGATCGCGTTGCCGATCAACGTGCCGACGGCTGCGACGAAATGCGTGAACGTCGATTGTTCCACCGTACCACGCGCAACAGTGGAAAGAAGTATCACAGTCACGAACAGCGAGAAAAAGCGGATGCGGTTGAACGGGGGCGCATCGCGAAACTCCACGAGACCAGGATACGTGGAAGCGTATTCGAAAGTGGTCAGAGCAAAGGCAAAGATCGCGGCGAGCGCGACGATCTGGGTTGTCTCTTGGTGAATGCCTGGGAGCATCATGGACGGCGTAATGATGAGCAACACCATCAAAAACGCACGTACAAGCGCCCCTAAAACGCGAGAAGTCACTGCCCTATTTCCTCGTTCTGGCCGCGCGGGATACGATGTCCCGCTGCTTGTTCCAAACCGGGTCCGTCGATTGTGACGGCCTGCCTTATCATTGCCATAATCTTGCCCACTTCGTTGTCTTGCTGCAAGCAACGCTTTGTTTAGAGGAAAGATTCTTGGCGCTTTTGGGAGGGATGTGGTGCTTTTGTGCACCGATCTTGGGGCAGGAATGAGGCAGGCTTGTAGGCGGCACCAACATGATGCCCTCCGCTCAGGAAGACCTACAACATACAGAATTAGTGGAAATTCGACCGGGCGTAATCGTGAAAGCTACGGCGATCACGCCCAAACATATCGTTTTGTACGTGCCATAAACCCTCCAAGGCAAGCAACTTGGCCGTTCGAGCCCTGCGCCAGGCAGGAGACCGCTTGGCAGACGACGGTCGGAAATCCAGCTTGCGACGAACCCAGAATTCGTTGAGGCCGCCTTGCAGCGCGAGCGAGACGGTCTTGTCGAGCAAACCCCATTTCTTGATCCGCATCGCAACCGTGTGGTGGGCGCCGGGCGCGAAGAAGACCTTCGCTTTGCCATCGGCCTGGTAGAGCGCCGCATGCTCCCGGTCCCGTCCCAAGTCGCCATAGATGATGGTGGTATCAGTGTTGGACCAAAGCCTGCTGCCCAGCTCGGGCAGATGCCATTGGGTGATCCTGGAGCGATACTCCTGCCAGCGCTCGTCTTTGACGATATCGGGGTGGACGGAATACTGCGGTGCGAACGCGACGATCTTCCGGATCGGAATGATGGACGAGGAGGCAATCGCCAGCGCGCCGCCCATGCTGTTGCCGATCGCGGTGATGTCGCCGGTTCCATGAACGGAACGGACGATGTCGCCCAGATCCTCAAGGTCGAATGCGTTTCCCCAGCTTCGCGTCAGGTCGAAAATGAAAAGGGTTCTTCGATATTCCCGGCCAAACCCGAAAAACTCGAGCTCCTGGCCTTCCTTGCCAAGCCAACCAAAACCGACCCCGGTGAAAGACAACAGGGTGTCGTCGTTGTCCGCGTGTCGGTTTTCGCGCATGACCACGCGGAGTGTTTCACTTTCGAACAGGGTTCTGGGTTCCATCGAAATTCACCCTAAGGCGGCATAACTCCTCAAAAATCAATTAAAAGATGTAGTGCCGAATGCCTACCTTTTTCTCCATGAATCCAAGCTGACCGGGAAATTGGTCGGGTTGGTTGATACGGCTGGTGCTGTGGCGCTCAGGCGCATTCGACTTTCTCCGGCCACGATCTCGGGGTATGCGCAGCGCATGTTTACCTTTCTTACAACCAATGCCCGGTGGCTCGCGACCGGACTTCTGCTCACCTTCGCCTCGTCGTTCGGTCAAACATGGTTCATCTCGCTTTTCGCCGGCGAAATCCGGGCGGCGCATGGGTTGTCGAACGGCGCTTGGGGCGGGCTCTACACGATCGCCACCCTGGCGTCGGCGGCGCTTTTGTTTTCCCGCGGTGCGCTGGTGGATACGATGAAGCTGTCGCGGCTGGCGATTGTCATCTGCCTGCTGTTTGGCGTTGCCTGCCTCGGTATGGCGCTGTCGGCGCACGTGGTGATGCTGGGGCTTTCAGTGTTTCTGCTTCGGTTTTGTGGGCAGGGTATGATGCCGCATATGGCGGTTACGTCGATGGGGCGTTGGTTCGTCGCGACGCGGGGTCGGGCGGTGGCGATTGCGTCGCTGGGCCACCCCATCGGGGAGGCAATCCTGCCGATGATCTTCGTTGCCCTGATCGCTGCACTGGGGTGGCGTCTATCCTGGGGCGTGGCAGCAGGCGCGCTTCTTATCGTCGTGCTTCCGCTTCTCATGCTTCTGCTCGCGCAGGACCGGGAACCCACCGGCGACACAACTTCGCCAGAGGCGAGCGCGGGTCTGGGAGGTGTGCACTGGATGCGCCGCGACCTCGTGCGTCACTGGCTGTTCTATGCCATCGTGCCGCTCTTCTTGACGCCGCCCTTTATCGGAACTGTGATCTTCTTCCAGCAGGTGAACGTGGCTGAAACAAAGGGTTGGACGCTGGCTCAAATGGCACCGGGTTATGTGATCTGGGCGGCCGTGTCGGTGACCTTCGGGCTGATCGCGGGCTGGGCTTGCGACCGCTTCGGACCCGAACGTTTGTTGCCCATTCTGCTTCTCCCGATGGGCCTGTCGCTGTTCATCCTCGCGCCTGCCGAGAACCATGTGATGTGGTTCGCGGTGCTTGGCGTGATGGCGATGACCCAAGGGGCGGCGTCGAGTTTCCTGGGGGCGTTCCTGCGGCGCGTCTACGGCACCCGGCACCTGGGTGCAGTCCGGTCGCTACAGACGGTCATCATGGTGGTTTCGACGGCCATTGGGCCGGGGATCACCGGCGTTCTGATCGACGCCGGGATCAGCTTCCCAATCCAAGGGATCGGGTTCGGGACCTGGTGTCTCGTGCTGAGCGTGCTGATGCTTCCGGTCATGGCGCGGCTGCGGCGCGAACTGGCCTGAGCATAAATGGGCGGAGCATGTGCCCCGCCCGTAAGTCTTAGACCCAGGGACGTTCCTGGGCAGCCTTCGCCTCGAACGCGTCGATGGAGGCCTTCTTCTCCATCGTGAGGCCGATGTCGTCGAGACCGTTCAGCAGGCAATGTTTCTTGAAGCTGTCCACCTCGAAGGAAATTTCGCCGCCATCGGGGCCGGAGATTGTCTGGTTTTCAAGGTCCACGGTCACCTGGGCATTTGCGCCGCGCTCGGCGTCGTCCATCAGCTTGTCCACGTCTTCCTGCGGCAGAACGATGGGCAGGATGCCGTTCTTGAAGCAGTTGTTGTAGAAGATGTCGGCAAAGCTCGTGGAGACGATGCACTTGATCCCGAAATCGGCGAGCGCCCATGGCGCGTGTTCGCGCGAGGAGCCGCAGCCGAAGTTGTCGCCCGTGACGAGGATCTGCGCGTCGCGATACTGCGGTTTGTTCAGGACGAAATCGGGGATCTCGTTGCCCTGACGGTCATAGCGCATCTCGTCAAACAGGTTCACGCCAAGGCCGGAGCGCTTGATCGTCTTCAGGAACACCTTGGGGATGATCATGTCGGTGTCGATGTTGACGAGCGGCATGGGGGCGGCGATGCCGGTGAATTTTTCGTACTTTTCCATTAGGTCATACCATATCTAGATGTGTTAACGAACGAGAGCCGCCACTGGCGCGATGCACCGGGTGTGCACAACCTGTGCACAGTTTGTGCAGACGATTGTGCAGACGCGGCTCTCTCCGGCATCAGTTAAGCGTGCGCACGTCGGTCAGGTGACCGGTGATCGCAGCGGCTGCCGCCATCGCCGGGGACACGAGGTGCGTGCGGCCTTTGTAGCCCTGACGCCCTTCGAAGTTCCGGTTCGACGTGGAGGCGCAACGCTCCCCCTCGGCCAATTGGTCGGGGTTCATGGCGAGACACATGGAGCACCCGGCCAGTCGCCATTCGAACCCGGCGTCCTGGAAGATCTGGGCGATACCCTCTTCCTCGGCCTGGGCGCGGACCAGACCGGAGCCCGGCACCACCATGGCGCGAAGGCCGTCCTTGATCTTCTTGCCTTTGAGCACTTCGGCAGCGGCACGCAGGTCTTCGATCCGGCCATTGGTGCACGACCCGATGAACACGGTGTCGATTTCGATGTCGGTCAGCTTCTGACCGGCGGTCAAACCCATGTATTCGAGCGCACGTTTGGCCGCGTCGACCTTGCCGCCCGAGAAGCTTTCGGGTGCGGGAACGACGGCGGAGATCGGCAGCACGTCTTCGGGCGAGGTGCCCCAGGTGACGACCGGCTCGATCTCTTCGCCCTTGAGCGTGATGACCTTGTCCCAATGGGCGTCGTCATCCGAGTAGAGCGTCTTCCACCAGTTCATGGCGGCTTCCCACTGTGCCGCTTTCGGCGCGTGCGGGCGGCCTTTGACATACTCGAAGGTTTTCTCGTCCGGCGCGATCAGGCCGGCGCGCGCGCCGCCTTCGATGGCCATGTTACAGACCGTCATGCGGCCTTCCATCGACAGGTCGCGGATCGCTTCGCCGCAGTATTCGATCACGTAGCCAGTGCCACCTGCCGTGCCTGTCTCGCCGATCACGGCAAGCGTGATGTCCTTGGCGGTCACGCCCGGCTTCAGCTTGCCGGTGATTTCCACCTTCATGTTCTTGGACTTCTGCTGGATCAGCGTCTGGGTGGCGAGCACATGTTCGACCTCGGAGGTGCCGATGCCATGGGCCAGCGCACCAAAAGCGCCGTGGGTGGCGGTGTGGCTGTCGCCGCAGACCACGGTCATGCCGGGAAGCGTCCAACCCTGTTCCGGGCCGACGATGTGCACGATGCCCTGGCGCACGTCGGACACCGGGTAGTAATGCACACCGAAATCCTTGGCATTCTTGTCGAGCGCGTCGACCTGGATACGGCTTTCTTCGTTTTCGATCACGCCGCCGATCCGATCGAGCGTGGTGGGCACGTTGTGGTCCGGCACGGCGATGGTTTTGTCCGGCGCGTGGACCGTGCGTCCGGCCATGCGCAGACCTTCGAAGGCTTGCGGCGAGGTCACTTCGTGGACGAGGTGACGGTCGATATAGAGCAGGCAGGTGCCGTCTTCGGCTTCATGGGCGACGTGGGCGTCCCAGATTTTGTCGTAGAGTGTTTTCCCGGCCATGGGGTTTTCTCCTAGGGGAAATGTGTGGATTCAGAAGGTTGGACGTGCGGAGGCACTCGCACCGATCAAAGTCGGGCGAGGATCGTGAGAGTCGCGCCGAAGAACCGCCAAGGCAGGCGGGCGCGGTCGTCCATATCGAAAATCCGTGTCATGCCGGGTGAGATACGCCTTTGGGGTGAGTCTCGCAAGGGTTTCAAACTGTGATACGCTGGTGTCGGGCCGACGGGAGAATGCCATGCACGACACGGACGATCCATTCTATGGCGACGACGCGACACGCTTGCTTCAGCAGAGGCGGGACGCAGAAGTCGAAGAGATGATGAACACACCGGGAGCGGTCGGACATGCCCGTGCGTTCACTTCGGATGATCCCGAAACGCTGGGTTGGGACAAGATCCGCGAGGTGTTCGTGCGGGAGGGCTTCGTCAGCCTGCGGGGCATAGATGAAGAGATGTTGCAGGAGGGGCTGGACCAGCTCGCCGATATGGGTCCGGTCGCGCATCGTTGGGATATTTTCCTCGGCACGGCCGAGGAGATTCGCGCCTCGTCGACACCAATGGTGGCGCGCGGGTTGCCCGCGGGGATCACGCGCCAAGTGGACGAGACGATCGACTGGTCCAGCCTTCACGAGATGCAGGCGTTCCTGTCCGAGCACGGCGTGTCGCCGTTTTCCAAGCTGGCCCTGTCAGGCGAGTTGTTTCCGGCCAAGCCTGTCATCCTGCGAAAACCTGACGGCGCGATTGCCGCGGCGGCCTTTGCCGGGATCACGCACAACGCCTATTCGTGGCTTCACGATATCGCGTGGGTGGGGCTGGTCGCGGTGGACCCGGAGCTTCGGGGTTTCGGGTTGGGAAAGACGGTCGATGCGATGGCCAACCTGGTTGCCGTGGACGAATTGGGGGCGAAGGGTGCGACCGAGTTCGCGGCCCCGGACAACGCAGCCTCCCGTGCGGTTCTCATGGCGTGCGGCCTGACACACACCGGACGAAAAGCGATCATCTATTCCCGCTCGACCCAGCGCATGACCCGTTAAAACGCCGCATTTTTCAAAGGTGAGGCACCACAGAGAGAAGGCGGAAAGGAAGCATTCACTTCCAATTCACTGGACCGAGGCCCTCCAATTTGCCAACCTCCTGATAAAGGAGACGAAATGGCGTCACACGACCAGACTACGACCGACCCCGGCGCCGCGGAGGCGCAGGCCGCGCGGGATGGGTCCTCGGCGGCGTCCACGGCCTCTCCGGACGGGGCGACGGGCATTGATCCGAACGTCACACCGGCCACGAACCCCTCGGATTCCCTGCCCAACGAAAACCTGCCGGCACCCGAAGAGGTCGCGCTCGACCTCGCGGGTCAGGCATGGGATTTCCTGACCGGGCTGATGCGGACGTGGAACCTTTACCAGGTCATCATCGCGCTCTGTGTTGCCGGTATTGCCTTTGCCTTCGCGCATATTTTCGTTCCGCGTTACCGCGCCTGGCTCAAGACGCGAGAAGGGTGGCCGACCTGGCGCATCCGGCTTGCCCTGATCCTGCAACGGCGGATGCGGCTAATCCTTTTCGTCGTGATCATCTGGCCGATTGTCTGGATCATGCGGGAGCTGACCTGGCCATCGCGGTCATACCTTTTGGCGATCATTGCCGAACTGGCGCTGGCGTGGCTGATCATCGCGCTTTTGACACGGTTCATCGCGAACGCCTTTCTGCGTGGGATCGTGCGCGCGGCCGGTTGGGCGTGGGTCACGGTTTCGATCCTGAACCTTGAAGACGAAAGCGTCAGGCTGCTGGACAGTATCGCGATTTCGACAGGTGATATGCGTCTGTCGCTTTGGACGGTCGTACAGGCCGCCACGATCGTCGGTGCCCTGATCTTCGCCGTGCGCTTCATCTCGAAAAACTCGGCGACTCGCATCCGGCGGAACGAAGACATCAGCCCCTCGATGCAGGTGCTGGTGATCAAGTTTTTGCAGCTTATTTTATACGGTGCCGCGATCTGGATCGGCTTGCGGGCCGTGGGCGTGGACCTGACCGGGCTTGCGTTCCTGTCCGGTGCGATCGGTGTGGGCCTGGGTTTCGGTCTGCAAAAAGTGGTCTCCAACCTCGTCTCCGGTGTCATCATCCTGCTCGACAAGTCGATCAAGCCGGGCGACGTGATCAGCCTTGGCGACACCTTCGGGTGGATCGAGCAACTGGGCGCGCGCTATGTCTCGGTGGTGACGCGGGACGGCAAGGAATACCTGATCCCGAACGAAGACCTGATTACCGGGCAAGTGGTGAACTGGTCCCATACCAATGCCTTCGTAAGATTGGATATTTACTTTGGCACCGCCTATGGAGACGATCCGCACAAGGTGCGCAAAGTCGCCATCGCCGCGGCCCAGAGCGTGGACCGGGTGCTGGCGTTTCGCCCGCCCGTTTGCCACATCGTCGGGTTCGGCGACAGCTCGGTGGATTACATCCTGCGGTTCTGGATCGACGATCCGACCGGGGGTCTGACCAACATTCGCGGGAACGTTTATCTCGCACTCTGGGACGCCTTCCGGGAGAACGACATTTCCATTCCCTTCCCGCAGCGGGAGGTGCGTCATCTCAACGATCCGCAAAAAGTGGCCGATCCGGACGAAAGCGAGAATTGAAAATCGCAAAAAGGGTGCTACTTTCAGGATATCCCAGCGCTGGGGACGATGCAGCGTGCAACGAAGGAGGACTATGTCCTGTCTTATCATCCAGACGCGGTCGAATTGTCGGCCGCAGGATCGGGCGGCATGATGGCGCCCAAGAGCTACACGAGCGAACAATTGCTCGCGGAAATCCTCACCTCACTCGACGACGACAAGGCGGAAGAGGTCGTGTCCATCGACCTCGCCGGGAAATCGACGATGGCCGACACGATGGTCATCTGCTCGGGTCGTTCGACGCGGCAGGTGGCTGCGATCTCGGAGAAACTCACCGACCGGCTCAAACAGAAGTTCGGCGTGATCTCCAAGGTGGAGGGCAAGGATCAGGGCGATTGGGTTCTGATCGACACCGGCGACGTGATCGTTCACGTTTTCCGGCCCGAAGTGCGGGAGTTCTACCAGCTCGAAAAAATGTGGATGACGCCGCCGGTCGTGGCGGACGCCAAAGCCTGATTTGGGGGCGTAATGCGGGTCCACATCGTCGCGGTTGGTCGTCTTCGGGCGGGCCCCGAGCGTGACCTGATCGACGACTATGTCACCCGGTTCGATCGCACCGGGCGGAGCTTGGGTCTCGGTCCACTCACCATCCATGAAGTTGAAGACAAGAAGGGCGGCGGCATGAAAGCCGAGGCGCCCCTTTTGGCACGGGC